>Ga0256841_1000301_pt1 | contig 53117 bp, 32 predicted proteins | sample 356308metaG_FD_185971 | JGI IMG/M metagenome (GOLD analysis project Ga0256841, IMG submission 185971) | Hydrothermal vent microbial communities from Mid Atlantic Ridge, Atlantic Ocean - 356-308 | ecosystem: Environmental > Aquatic > Marine > Hydrothermal vents | place: Atlantic Ocean: Mid... | reverse complement strand
GCCGGGCTCCAGCCATCTCCGTACTGCTTGCCGCGTCCGAACGGCAGTTCGTAGATGAACGAGCTGGTCCAGATGTGTTTGGCGTCGAAGAAGGCGGGACCCCATTCGGCTTTCTTGTCGTAGAGGTACTGCCAGTAGGCGGACGGGCCGCCCACCTGGCCCACGTCGCCGAAGAAGCCCAGCGAGTCGGTCATGGTCTTCGAGAAGGTGTAGGAGGTCTGGAACGCCAGGCCCGCGGTCATGCGGCGGCGCAGGTTCAGTTGCAGGCCGTGGTAGATCATGTTGCTGTTGGTTTCCGTGCCCGAGATCTGGGAAATGTTCTTGAGTTGCGGGTTCCCGGACAAGTACGGACTCGGGGACGTGGTCCCGTCAGGATTGAGCATCCGCTGGAAGTAGGGCATCGGGGTGACGAGATGGGTGCCGTGCTGACCGATGTAGCCGGCCGAGAAGACGGTGTTGCCCGGCAACTGGTTCTCGATGATCAGACTCCACTGCTGGGTGTTGGCCGGCCGGACGTTGAAGTCCCACAGGCGGATGTTGGCGCCGTCGTAAGGGTCTTTCGACCCGGCGGCGATGACGCCTTCGGCGGTGGAGATCACCGGCTGAGTGACGCTGCCGTCGTCCCAGCGGTTCTCGAACTCGGTTTGCCACGGCGGGTTGATCGGTAGCCTCAGGTTGGTCCCGGTGCCTTCCATGTAAGAGGAGATGGTGTAGGCGCCTCGGATCACGGTGCGCTCCCGCACCGTCCAAGCGAAACCAACGCGGGGCTGGAAGTCCTTTTTGAAGGGGTTGTAGAGGGCGCGGCTGTTGCCGTTCTGGCCGGCGAGCAGGATCTCGCCCGTGTACGGGGAGAAGTTGGTCTGCCGGTCGTAGACCTCCACCAGGGGCGTGTGGTACTCCCACCGGATTCCCAGGTTCAGCGTCAGATTGTCGGTGACCCGCCAGTCGTCCTGGATATAGATGCCGAAGATCGTCTTGCGGTGTCCCCAGAGATTGTCGACGCCGCGGCCGATGCGGGAAACGGCGCCCAGCAAGAAGTCCGCTTCGGCGAATCCTTTGGCCGAGATGTCTTTGCCGGTGAACTGGCCGTTGTACTGGATGAATCCCGTGCGGCCGGTATTGCCGGTGTAGCGGGTATTCATGCGCTGGCGCAGAATCTGGCCGCCGGTCTTGATCATGTGGCGTCCCTTGATGATCGTCAAGTTGTCGGCCCAGTGGAAGGTGGTATTGAAGAACTGAGCCCGCGGGCCGATGTTGTTGCTGCCGATGTTGCTGGCCAGGCCGCCCTGGAAGCGCAACTGGAGAAGGCCGGGGCCCCGATCGTTGCCGTTGATGATTCCCAGCTCCTCGGCGAGGTTGCCGACGCCGTTGTCCGAGGCGCCGATGTCCATGATGATGCGGTTGACGCCGAACCGCGCCTCGTTGACGATGCTCGGCGAGATGGTTCGAGTCCAGTTGAGTACCCCGGCCTGGAAGGGCGCATTATTAAAACCGGGGAACAGAAGCGGGAAGCTGTTTTCGCTCGGCTGCCGCTGCCGGCTGTTGGAGTAGCGGAAGCTGATGTCGTCGGCGCTGCTGGCCTTGAAGTCGATCTTCGCGTCGCCTTGGTCCGTGTACAAGTGACTGCGGCGCGCGTTCGGATAGTTCAGTTCCAGATTGTTGTTCACGGGCAGCGGGTAGAGTTCCTGCCGGGCGAAGAGGTTCGCCGCGACCGGATCGATACGGTTGCCTGGGATCTGGTTGCCGGCGAAGGGGACCCGGTTGCCTTGAGGGTCCAGCGTCATCGGGTCGTAAAGCTGGACTCCCCGCTCAGCGAGCAAACGAGAGAAGTCGCCCTGCCGGAACGCCCCCGGGATCACGCTGATCGTGTTGACGGACGTCGGACTATTCTTGCGCAACCCCTGGTAATCGAGGAAGAAGAACAGACGGTCCCGCTTGATGGGGCCGCCGAAAGTGCCGCCGAACTGGTTCCAGCGCACCGGTGTGCGCTCGAGGCCGAGCCAGTTCCGGGCCCAGTTGTTCGCGTTGAGCTTGTCGTTCTGCACGAACCAGAAGGCGGTTCCGTGGTAGGCGTTGGTGCCGGACTTCATGATCACGTTGATGATGCCGCCTTGGAAGTTGCCGAACTCCGCCGACGCATTGTTCGTGATCATCTTCACTTCCTGGATGGCGTCCGGGTTGGGGTTGTAGGCCGTGTAGTTGTCCGAAACCTGGTTGTTGTCGATGCCGTCCAGCATGAAATTGTTGGCCTGGGCGCGGTTGCCGTTCACATACGGCCGCGGCGCTCCGTAGCCGCTGCGCTGGCCACTGCGCAGCCCCGACAGGCTGGTCACCGTGACGCCGGGGGCCAGCAGCGTCAGCTCAATGAAGTTGCGGCTTGCCAGTGGAACATCCGTAAGTGTCGATGTATCGATCGTTTGGCCCACAATCGTCGTGTCTGTATTCAGGAGCGGGGCCTCGCCGGTGACTTCAACCGACTCGACGACTTCACCGATCTCGAGCGTGAGATCGACCCGGGCGCGCTGGTTCACCTCGAGAACCAGGCCCTTCCTCACAGCGGCCTTGAATCCTTGGGACTCTACACGAACCTCGTAGTGGCCGACCGGCAGCCGCGGGAAGAAGTAAATCCCCTGCTCGTTGGATTCCGTCGTCCACTCGATTCCCTGATCCACATTCGTTGCTGTGACCTTCGCGCCAACAATCGCCGCCCCCGACGGATCGGTGATCACCCCGGTGATGCCGGCGCTGACCTCCTGGGCGGCCGCCGGCCGGGCGGCGAAAAAGATCGCCAGAAGGAAGATTCCCAGCCACAACGGAGCCGCGGGTCTACTTCCGGCACACGATTGGACTAACCTTTTCATTGTCTTGAGCACCTCCCTAAAGAAGCCCTCGCGAGGCGCCGGCGCGCACCGGCCCCGGCGAGTGCGCAAACTACAACTCGATTGCAGTTGGCCACGGGCGAGCCGCACTGTCAAGCCAAATCTTGGTGAAACGGTAATAAAAGCGCAACGCTATGTCGTTGCAGAAGTTGTCACCATGAATTCTCCTGGCATGCGAGGGGCCGGCGGGTTGTTATACTCGCTAGTAGGGTGTAGAAGTTGCGCTGGGGTCTGTTCGATCGCCGCCGGGCCGGACGGCAGGGAGGTTCTCCAGTCGAGAATGTCCGATTCGGGGCGTATGAAGCGAATTTCGCGATCCGCGAGCTCAGGAAGAACGGCCTCAGGGTTCGTCTACCCGAGCAATCCTTTTGCGCCTTGCAGGTTCTCATCGAGGCCGGGGACCGGCCGGTCAGCCGCGAGGAGCTGAAGCGGAGGCTGTGGGGGGAGGAGGTCCACGTCAACTATGACAAGAGCCTCAACACCGTCATGCACAACCTCCGCGAGGCCTTGGGCGACACCGCCAAGAATCCCCGCTTCGTCGAGACCGTCCCCGGCCGCGGGTACCGCTTCGTTGTCCCTGTCGCGGTAGACGGTGGGAACGAACCGGCCGCCTGGCGAGGAACGCTTCTCGCGGTGGCAGGTGGGTTGCTCCTGTTCGGCTTCTGGTACCTCTACCAGGCGCGCAGTGGAGGCGAGGCGGGAGGCATTCCCGAACTGCGTCCCGTGACAAGCTACGCAGGCGAAGAGGCCGGCCCGAGCTTCTCGCCGACGGGCGCCAAAGTCGCTTTCCACTGGAACGGGCCCCGGCAAGAGAATTTCGACATCTACGTAAAAAGTGTGGACGGGGAAGACTTGCGCCGGTTGACCTCCGATCCGGCCGACGAGCGCAACCCGGCCTGGTCGCCCGACGGCGCCCACATCGCCTTCCTCCGCCAGCTACCGGCACACCGCACGGCAATCGTCCTGATTCCGTCGAAGGGAGGGGATGCCCGGGTGCTGGCGGTGGTGCCGGGTACGGATTCGAACCTCTCGTGGTCTTCTGACGGGAAGTGGATCGCTTTCTCCGTGTCCTATCCTGATTACATCCAACGGGCCCCTGAGCGGGCGGGCATCCAAGCGGTGTCGGTAGAGACCGGGCAGGTCGTTCAGGTCACCGCGCCGCCGGCCCGGTCGCTCGGCGACGCGACTCCTGCGTTTTCGCCGCAAGGGCACAAGCTGGCTTTCCTGCGCATGTCCACGTACCTTGCCGGAGAGTTCTATGTTCAGGAACTCACCGCCGACTTGAGGCCCGTGGGCCGGCCCGAGCGGCTGCGGTCCGGCTCCGCCGCTGCCTTGAGCCCCGCCTGGACACCGGACGGGCGAGAGATCATTTTCGTGTCCAACCGCCTCGGGTATAGCAGTTTGTGGCGGATTTCCGCTGCCGGCAAGGGAAAGCCGGTTCCCCTTGGCGGCGAGTACGCCCAGGATCCAGTGGTCGCTCCTGGCGGCAGTTTCCTCGTGTATTGCCGGGAAGAACAGGTGTCGAATTTGTGGGCGCTCAGCCTCGATGGGCCGGGCAGCGCGCACCGGGCTCCGCGGCAGCTCACCTTCTCCACGAAACGCCTGAGCAACGTTGCCGTCTCCCCCGATGGCCAGTGGATCGCGCTGGAATCCAACAGCTCGGGCACGCCGGAGATCTGGGTGGCGCGGGCCGACGGCTCCGGCCTGCGCCGGCTGACCTCTTTCGGGGGTCCTACAACCGGCACCCCCCGGTGGTCGCCCGACGGGCGTTTCCTCGCTTTCGACTCGCGGGTCCAGAACCAGGGCGAGATCTTCACGGTGGAGGTCAGCACCGGGGCCTTGCGGCAAGTGACAGCGAATCCGGCGGACGACATCGTCCCCTCGTGGTCCCGTGACGGCCGCTGGATCTATTTCGCGTCGAACCGCTCGGGCCGCTATCAGGTATGGAAAGCGCCCCCCGGAGGCGGTGGAGCGGTACAGGTGACGCGGGGGGGAGGCTTCTACGCCGAGGAGTCTCCGGACGGCAAGTATGTGTACTACGTCAAAGGCCTTGTGGAAACGCCGCTCTGCCGGGTTCCGGTCGACGGCGGTGAGGAAACCACCCTTGTAGAATCGATTCCGCAGTGGATGAACTTCTCGGTCAACCGGGCAGGCATCTACCTGGCGGCCGGACCAAACCCGCGGCGCCCGATCCTGAAGCTCCTGGACCCGGGGACGGGGAAGACCTCGACGATCGCGCGGATCGACTCCGAGCTGAACGGTCTCGACGTGAGCCCCGACGGCCGCACGCTCCTGTTCACCAAGTTCGAGAAACGCGAGAGCGACCTGTTCCGGATGGAGCTTCGGTAACGCCTCGTACCGGGGCGATTCCTGTACGGGCCGCTGGGATGCAAACGGCGGCGGCGCAAAGCGGACGGGGCCCAGAGGCGCAGGGTCTGTGTGCTAACCTGCTGGTTTGAAGGCGGTGGGGCAGCAGCGCTCGAATCGGTTCCCGTTGCGTTCCTGGCTGCTGGCGGCGGTGGGAGCCGCCGTCCTCGGGGTGCTCATTGATTCCGCCGGCCTCTTATATCACTACCAGGGCGGCCGCCCGCGGGACACCGGCTGGGCCTGGGTGTTTCAACTGATCGTCTTGCTGGTTGCGCCCCACGTGCTGGGGCTCCTGCCGGGAACCTTCTCGCGCTATTACGATTTCAGCGCCTTCACCGAGTCTCTGCGTTTCCTCGGCGCGTCGGTGCTGCTCAACGCCGTCCTCGCCGGGGCTGTGGCGCTGCTCGCAGTGGGTCTGGCCCGGTTGTTCCGCAGGCGGGCGGCGCGCCAGGCGGCGGCCACGGTCTGGGAATGGAGGCCGGCTTCGCTACTGGCGGTCTGGCTCCTGTTTCTGGCCCCCACCATCGTGCACTTCGCCTGCGAGATGTCGATGGTGGGCCTCGCGCGGCTGAGCTACGCTTCCCAGGTCGCCGTGGGGGTGGTGGTGGTCGGGCTGCTGTGGCTGCTGTTACGGTGGCCGGTGGCGCGGCTGAAGTGGTTCGGCGCCCTCTCGAAAGCGGTGGCCGCGGGGCTGGCCGGGCTGGCTCTGCTCGCTGTTCTCGCCGGTGGAGCGGCGGGGATTCTCGCCGGCGCCCCGGAGCCGCCACCGCCGCCGGAAGGCCGCAAGCCCGACATTCTCTTGATATCCATCGACTCGCTCCGGGCCGACCACCTGCACAGTTACGGTTATCAGCGCGAGACCAGTCCCCACATCGATGCCCTGGCGCGCGAAGGCGTGATGTTCCGCCATACGGTGGCGCCCACCTCGTGGACGCTGCCCTCGCACGTGACGATGCTCACCAGCCTGCCGCCCAACTACCACAAGGTGACGGCGGATCTGACTCGGCTGGATCCCCAGGCGGTGACGCTGGCGGAAGTGCTGCGCAATGCCGGTTACACGACCGCGGCCTTCGTCTCCGGGGCCTATCTCCGCGCCGAGTACGGCCACCGGCAGGGCTTCGAGCACTTCGACGACTACTCCGCCTTACCTCTGGCCTGGAACGCGCACCGGCAAATTACTTCGCCGGACCTCGTCCGTGTGGTGACGCGATGGATCGAAGACTGGGACCGCGGCGGGCGCGAGCGGCCGTTTTTCATCTTTCTTCACATGTGGGACGTCCACTACGACTACAACCCGCCGAGCCCCTATGACCGGATGTTCGATCCCGACTACACCGGCTCGATCACCAGCGAGAACTTCGAGGGCAACCGGGCGATCAATCCGAAGATGGATCCCCGCGACCTCGAGCACATCGTAGCGCTCTATGACGGCGAGATCCGCTATACGGACGAATATCTCGGACGACTTTTCGATTTCCTGCGCGAGCGCGGCCTCTTCGACGAGACCCTCGTCACCGTCACGGCCGACCACGGCGATGAGTTCTTTGAGCACGGCAAGAAGGGGCACCGCCGCACCCTTTATGACGAAGTTCTGCTCGTGCCGCTGATCATGAGACTGCCGGGGCGGATCCCGGCGGGCAAGGTCGTAACCGAACAGGTGCGGCTCCTCGATGTGGCGCCCACTTTACTTGCCTTGGCCGGCGTGCAGCCTCCAGAGTCTTTCGGTCTCACCCGGCTCGATCCGGACTACGCGGGGCGCAACCTGTCGGTCTACTGGCGGGAGCCGAAGCCGCCGCCGGCGCCCCCGGCCTATGGGCAGTTGAGCTACCAGCTTGGCTCGGTGCGCACCAACGACTGGAAACTGATCGTGCACTTGACCGGAGACCCCCGTCCCGAGCTGTACAACCTTCGGGCGGATCCCGGGGAGCGAGACAACCTGAGCGGCGAACAGACGGCCTTGCTGGACGATCTCTATCACCGCCTGATGGCGTTCCGCCGCGCCGGAGAAGAAGAATCGCTGGCCGAGCCCGTGGTGATGGCCCGGGAACATCTCGAGGCGCTGCGCTCGCTGGGCTACGTCACGGATTTCGTTCAGAAGCACGTCCGGGCTTCGGCGGAACTGGTCGCGCCGCCGCCCGGTTCTCTGCTGACGGACTCAACGGTGCAGTTCCGCTGGAAGGGCGAGGAGGGCATCGAGCAGTACTACCTGAAGGTGGGCCACTCGGTAGACGCCGAGGACATCTTCGGCCGGGACGCGGGCCGGCGCACTGCGGTGACGGTGAACCGCGTCCCTTTGGACGGCCGCAAGCTATATGTGCGGCTCTTCTGGCGTCTCGGCGAGAAGTGGTACCACGAAGACTACGAGTACCTGACTCCGGCGGCCGGGACGGAAGTTTCCGAGGGTGGCGTTCGGATTGTCAAACCTCCGCCGGGAACGAAGCTGGAAGGGCCGCGCGTGACCTTCGCCTGGACCCCCGGAGAGAACGTCTCTTTGTACTTATTGAAAGTGGGCAGCGCGCCCAATGCGACTGATATCTACGCCGGCAACGCGGACGGCGCGACATCGGCCACCGTGACGGGGATTCCGCAGGACGCCCGGGCGATCTTCGTCCGGCTTCTCTGGCGCGTGGACAACGCCTGGAAGCACCGGGACTTCGTCTACCAGGCGGCAGGGTTCGCTCCGGCCCGGCCGGAGATGCTCGAGCCCGCGCCGGGCGCCGCCTTGCCGGGAGGGAAGTGCCGGTTCGAGTGGTCCCGCGCCGCCGGGGCCGAGCAGTACTACCTGGCAGTGGGCACCGCGCCGCAGCTCGCCGACATCTATGGCAAGGACCAGGGGCTGAACCGCTCGGCCACCGTCGAGGGGCTGCCCCGGGACGGCCGCAAACTCTACGTCCGCCTCTCATGGAGAATCGGTTCGGAATGGCGCCACCGGGATTACACCTACCGGGCGGCGGGAGTTGAAAAATCCGCCCTCGTCCCGAGCGCCGACTCGACCCGGTGACAAGAGTTTTCTTAATCCGGAATTCTTAATTCCCCTTCCCACGCTCCCCGCTGGGGCGCGCCAAATGCACGAATTGTCTTGTGTTTCTCTACGGTCTGGTTTAGGATGCAAGAGTCCAGCCATCTTCTGCGCATTCTGTTTAGGAGGGGGGAATGTCACGTCCAGACCAGTCCATCACTTATTTGAAGCACCTCGGTTACTGCGTCGTGCGGTTGCCGAGATCCGACATGGCGCCTCTTGAAACTCTCGTGCGGACAGGCAAGAAAGACCTTCAGCGCACAGGTTTCCTGGAGGCCATCATGGTGCCCGGCGCCAACGAAATGCCGCCGGTGAGCGAAGACAACATTGCTCCAGGCGGCATTTCGGGTAAAGAAACCAGCTCGATGAAGTTGGAAATCGGGCTGAACATTCTCGGAAATATCATTCGGGCCTTTGGCGGCTCGGATCTTGGATTGACCGCCGGCTACAGCCGGGCGCGGAGCCTGATCTTCGAGTTCGACGACGTTCAGGAGGACCATGCCGACATCAACCTTCTCGATCAGTTTCTGACGACGGCGAGCATCCGGCCGGACCAGAACACGATCACCTCGGCGCTGATCGACGACAAGGTCTATGTGGTCAACTCGACGCTGAAGACGACCCGGATGACGGTCCAGGCCAAGGGCGAGAACGGCGCTCGCGTGGGCCTCGACGTGCCGGTAATCCAGCAGGCCGTCAGCGGGGAGCTGGACGTGGACGTGGCGCGCGCCGCCGAGGGCAGCGTGACCTACGAGGGGAAGGTCCCGATCGTCTTCGGCTTCCAGGCGGTGCGGCTGATCTACGACGACGCCACGCAGAGCTACACGGCCGTGGATCCGCTGGACGCCGGCCGGATGGCCGCCCGGGAGCTCGGCCGGATCGAGCCGGACTACCTGACGCTCGACGAGGGGGTCTTCTTCCGGATGCAGGACGCCGGGATCGCATAGAGGCGGCCGGAGCGGCGTCATGGCCGATTGGGCTCTCGTTGTCGGCATCGACAAGTATGCCGAGCCGCGGCTCTGTTTGAAAGGGGCCGTGCGCGATGCGCTGGCGATGGCCGCCTGGCTTACCGGGGCCGGACGGGGAGGGGTGGCGGCGCGGCGCCTGCACCTGTTGCTGAGCCGGGCCGACTGGAGTCCAGAACCTCCGCCGGGGCTGGAGCACCGCGAAGCGACGCTCGAGAAGATCGTGTGGGCGGTCCGGGACCTTGCCGGCAAGGCCGCAGGGCCGGATGACAGGCTCTACGTTCACATCTCCTGCCACGGGCTTTCCGCCACCGGCCTGCTGGGCGGCGACGCGATCCTGCCATCGGATTTCAAGACCGCGGCGCCCACGCTGTCGCTGCAGGTGCAGGGTTTGCTGGATTACTTGAAGACCAGCCGGTTCCGCCTGCAGTTCTTCTTCATCGACGCCTGCCGCAACGTTCCGTTCGAGGGGCGGTTCAACGCCGGTCCCTTCCCGATCGCCCCGGACGTGACCGAAATGAGGCCGGAGGTGGAGCAGTTCGTCTTCGCGGCCACTTCGCGAGGGTTGAAGTCGAACGAGGATCGCAGCCGGGCCAACGACGAGCGCGGGGTGTTCACCGAAGCGCTGCTGCGCGGACTGCGCGGGGAGGGTGCGGCGAAGCGATACAACCTGCTGAAGCGGCGCTATGAGGTTCGGCCGGAAGATCTGCTGCGGTTCGTGGCCGGGGAGGTGCGCCGGAAGGTGGCCGCGTTGGATGTGGGGGCCGGGGCGGGTTCGTTCCAGGTCCCGACGTTGCGCGGGGAGCGTTCGTCGAGCCCCGTGCTGGCTGCCTTCGCCGAAGAGGAGGTCCCACCACTGAACCTTTCCGTGGATCTGCAGCCGCCCGGCGCTGCGACCGTGACGACGGTTCGTGCGCTCGGCGCCGGGGTGAGCGGCGAGGCCGGTCCTCCCCTGAACGTTCCACATGTGATGGCGCTGAAGCCGCGCGACTACCTGGTCGAGGCCGAGGCGCCGGGTTTCGAAGCCGAGCCGGTGGCGGTGAGGCTGATGCGCGACGCCGAGGTGGGGCTGAAGATGACGCCGGCGGTCCCATCCGCGCCTGCCGCCTCGGAAACGGTCCAGGCGGCGGCCGGGAGGATGGATGTGCCCGACGCCGACGCGCCGGTTGTGGAAGCCGCCGCAGCCCCGCCGGCTCGAGCGTCGCTGCGGGCGTTCACGTGGGACCCGTTGGTTCCGATCGAGATTCGCGACGCCAGCGGCCGGCGCGTAGCAGTGGGCGCGGGCCAGATCGAACTCAAGACAGCCGAGCCGGGTTCCTACACCATCCGTCTGCACGACCCGCGCGGGGTGGCGGAGAAGCCGGTCTTTCTCAAACCGGGCGCAGCCGCCGAAGTGGAGATCCTGCCGCCGGCCATCCGGTATCGCCCGACCTTGACGGCGGCTTGCGCCATCGGAGAGATCGACGCTACCGGGGTGAACACGCTGCGGGTCTCCGAGCGTCTGGGCGCGCCCCAGGTGGGGTTGCCGGAGGTCACCACGCTGCTGGCCATGGCCCTGGCGCTGACTCCAGGGAGTGAAACGGCGGAAACGGCCTGGCGGCTGGGGCGGCTGCGCGAGGCGCTGCCCGTCCTGGGGTCCCCGCCGGAGGGATGGGGAGCGGTGCAAGTGGTGGTGGTCGATGAGGCCGCCGGCGCGGAAGACTCGCTGCTTGCGGCCGGGTTGTCGCTTTCCGAGATGGACGGCGGTGCGGTTCCGGCCGGCCTGGCGCTGCTGCCGGCGGCTCTTCCCAACGTCGCCGCGGCGTCAGCGCCCCTCGAGGCCGGAGCGTATCTGTTGGAGGGGCAGACGGACGGGGAGCGGATGAGGATTTCGCTGCCTGTACTACCGGGCCGTATCACTAATGTCATACTCCACCGCGACACGAACGGCGGCGTCGCCGGTTACGCGTTTCTCCCGCCGCTCGATGCATCCGGTGGCGACGTTCTCTTGCAGCGGCGGCTGGAGCTGGCCCAACGGTTCCTGCACGGCGGGGAGACCGAGGCGGCGCTGGAGATTCTCACGCCGCGGGGCAAGATCCAGTCGGAAACCCCGGGCAACCGGGAGGAGCTGTCGATTCTCACCCGGGGAGAGGATCCGGTGGCGAGCGTGCTCGGCGCGTATACGGGACTTCAGTTGATGGAAGCTTCCCGAGGCGGTCTTCCCGGAGCCCGAGAGCTTGCTGAGCGGAGCAGCTTCAGCTTGCAGCGGCGCTTCGGGGATCTCAGCGACGGCTTGGTGATCGGCGCCGCCCTGGCCCGCCTGGCTGGAGACGACAGCAGCGCCGCCGCTCTTTGCCGGGAAGCGCTCGAGCGCGGGCTGCCTCTGTTCTACCGGGGCGTCGTTCATCTGGGCAGGCTGGCGGCCTCGCTCGGCCTGGAGCATCCCCGGGTCCCGGTGCTGAAGGAAGCCGCGAGGCGCCGCGCCGGCGGCACGATTCTGGCGATTTGGAGCCCGGGCGCGGAACCCGGTGCGCCGCTGATAGAGAAGGGAGCGATCGAACCATGAACCATGAGAAGCAGGATCTCCTCCGCACATATTTGAGAGAGGTTCTCGAAGGCGGGGAGAAACGCGAAGTGCTCACGGCGGCCGAGACGCTCGGCGGTCCGGGCGGAGGCGCCGCAGAGGCGACGTCTCAAGAAATGGACCTGGCGCTGGAGGGCTTGGACCGGGCCGTCACGGACAGGGAACTCGACGAGGAGCAGGTCTCCGCCCTGGAGGCGATCGTGCTTCCACGTTACCGCCCGGTGGTGGACGTATGGAACGATTCGTTTCACGCGCCCCCGCCCCCCTGGACGCACCTCGGCTCCGGGGACCTGCGCCGGCGCATCGAGGAGGCGATCCCTTCGATCGGGCGTGTCGAGGTTCCCGGACACCCGTCGATTCCGTACGGCGGGACGGCCTTCGTCGTGGGTCCGGGCCTGTTGATGACCAACCGGCACGTGGCCGAGATCTTCACCGACGGGCTGGGCCGGCGGGACATCGTCTTCCGCCCTGGGCTGGGGGCGGCGGTGGACTTCAAACAAGAAGTCTATCCGTCGCCTCCGGCGCTGGCGAGAGTGCGGCGGGTAGTGATGATCCACCCGTATTGGGACTGCGCGCTACTCGAGGTGGAGGGGCTGCCCGGCGGACGCGGCCATCTGACGCTCGAGGGCCGGGAGCCCGGGGAGTGGCGCACGCGGGAGGTCGCGGTGGTCGGCTACCCGGCCCAAGACCCGCGCAACGACGTCCAATTGCAAAACCGCATCTTCCGGGGGATCTACCAGCGGAAACGGCTGCAGCCCGGCAAGTTGACCGGCGAAGCTGTCATCCGGTCTTTCGGCAACAGCGTCGAGGCGATCACTCACGACAGCTCCACGCTGGGCGGCAACTCCGGGTCCGCGGTAATCGACCTGACGACCGGCCGGGTGATCGGCCTGCACTTCGCCGGGCTCTATCTGCGCGCCAACTACGCTGTGCCGGCGTGGGAACTGGCCCGGGATGCACGCGTACTCGACGCCGGCGTCGTGTTCCACGATGCGCCCGTCCGAGGCGCTGTTCCATGGGAGCTACAGTGGCGCAGAGCGGATCCCAACGGGAAGGCCGCGTCGTCTGGTGCGGCAGCGCCTCGGGCGTCGAAGGAAACCGCCGTCGAACGAGAGGCCGCCGACTGGTTCGAGCAAACCACCGATGCGCAGCTTCTCGATCTGCTGGAACGCGATCCGGAACAGACCCGAGCCCGTCTCGTGAACGTCTTGGGCGAAGAAGACGCGGCCGAGCTGATCGATGAGTTGGAGACCGAGGGCCGCCTGGGCCGGGAGGCCTTCGGCTATCCGGAACCGGACCGTGAACTGCCCGAGATCGTCTTCCTGCACGGGATCATGGGTTCCCATCTCGCCAACCGCTGGGGCGCCGGCCGGCGGGTGTGGTTCAGCGTTCGCGCGTTGATGGCTGGCAACATGGCCGAGAAGTTGCAGTTGGGTGAAGACGGCTTGACCGACGCCGCGCCGGATTTGCGGCTAGGACCCGACGGCCACGTGAAAAGCGCCTACGGTAAAGCCGTCCGCCGGTGGCGCAAGGCGGGGTTCGTCGTCCATGAGTTTTCCTTTGACTGGCGGAAACCGGTGAAGGTCTCCGCCGACCGGCTGGCGGGATTCATCGAACAGTTGGCCGCCGGCAATCCCGGACGGCGGTTCGCCCTGGTGGCGCACTCGATGGGCGGACTGGTCGCCTCGCTGTACGCCTCGCGCCACCCCGAGTGGGCGGACCGGGTCCAGCGGGCCGTCTTTGCCGGCGCGCCGCTCGGGGGCAGCTACGCTCCTCTCGAGGCGGTGCTGGGCAGTTATCCGTTCTTCAAGACTCTGGCTGCCATTTCCCGCCAGGACGACATTCCCGACCTGCAGCGGCTGGCCCGCGGCCTGCCCGGGTTGATCGACATGCTGCCGACCCCGGCCTTTTTCGACGGCGCCGGGGAGTTGTATCAGTCCGGCGCCTGGCCGGGAAGCGACGCGCCGCCTCAGCGGTGGCTCGACGCCAGCCGGGGGTTGAAGGCGGAGATTCTCGAATCGCCCCTGTTGGCGCGCACGAGCGGTATCGTCTGCCGGCGGTACGCGACGGTCGTCTCCAGCGTGCGGAACGGGAGGCTCGAGGCCGGCCCCCGCAACGGCCCCGGCGATGGGACGGTTCCTTTGCGCGCCGCCGCGGTGGCGCAACTCGCCGAACTGTATGAAGCCTCCGGCCGGCACTCGGACCTGTACAAGGACGACGCCGTGATCCAGGCGGTGGCGGACCTGCTCGGTTTCGGCGCGACGAAGTCGTTGCCGCGGCTCTCGGTGTCGGATATCGACTACGCGGTGGTCTTGCCGGAGGTTGAAGCGCCAGCGATCAGCGAAGCTTCCGTACCGGGCTTGCAGCGCCGCTTCCACGACGGCACGCTACGCGCGGCGGACCTGGAGTGGATCCTCGACCCGCTGCGCGGGACCCCGGAGGAGTGATAGGCGGTGCTGTTGAGCGACGACCAGCAGAAGATCCTGAAACAGTTGCTGATCAACTGTTTCATCGAATCAGGACGGCCTTTCGAAGCCCTGCGGCGGTGCGTGGGCGACCGGCGCATCCTCGAGGCGCCGCCGGGGGCCACGGTGGGCGGACTGGTCGAGTTCGCCCTCGTCTGTTGCCGGCGCGAGCTGGAAGCGCTGCGGGCGACCCTGCGGGTGATCGACCCGGGCGGGGTCGCCGTGGAATTGACGGAGATCCGTGCCGTGGCGGAGTCGCCCCCCGGCGTGGCCGGAGCCCCACCGGCGTTCGCGTCCATTCTCGTCGGGGGCGGCGAGCCGTTCCTCGACCGCAAGCAGGTCCGCCGGGCTTTGCGGCGCCTGCTCCGGCGGGACGCCGCGCCCATCCTGGTGATCAACGGCGCCGATGGCATGGGGAAGAGTTACACGGCGCGCCTGATCGAAGACGAAGCGGCCCGGACCGGCGGTTTCCGCGTGGCGGCCTTCGAGGCCAAGCCGGACACCGCTTCGTTCTTCGAGGCGGCGAGTGTGGCCATGAGGCTGGTGCAGAAGTCTGGAGGCCCCCGGACGATGGCGCCGCTGTACCTGATCGAAGGCGAACGCCGGGTGAGCCTGCTCATCGAGTGGGTCGCCGACGAACTCCAGAAATCCGACCACGACATTTGGCTGGTGCTCGACGGATTCGACCAGGAGAGCGTCCGTGAGGAGACAGCGCTGTTCATCGACCAGTTGCTCGCCCTGGCGGCTTCTGACACCAGGTTCCGGCGGCTGCGGATCGTCTTGCTCGATTTCGGGCACGCACGCCTCCGCGCCCAGGCCCGGAAGTTCCACCGCGAGGTCCTGGTGGACCCGGCAGCCGAGGAGCTGGCCGAGTTCTTCAAAGAACGGTTCCCGCAGCTCGAAGCCGCATTTTGCCGGGCGGCGGCGGCCAAGGCGTTGCAGGCCGTTCCCCCGGGCAGCCAGGCCTACATGTTCCGTTTGAAGCAGAACGTGGAAAGGATCTCCTATGAGCTCGGCGCGCGGCTTTGAGTCGGAGGAATTCGAGGCGCTGCTGGAGCGGGCGCTTGCCAAACCGGCTTCGGAACCAGCCATATCAGGGCTCCGGCGCGCTTTCCGCGAGGCGGCGGCGGTGCTTGGGCCATTCGATCCACGCCGCCTCCGCCCGGCGGGGTCCCGACAAAGGGGCAAAAAGGAAGGGGGCCGGGGAAGCGCCCTGGCCGTCTTGGCGGCGGATTGCGACGAGGTGCCGCCGGGCGGCTGGATGCTCGATCTTTGCATCCGCCGCCGGACGCTCGCCGCCTTGCTGCGCGAGAAACGCGTCGAAGAGGCCGCGGCCGCCAACCCCGGGCTCCAGGACGCGCACACGAGGCTGCTGTTGGAGCTTCTGGCCGGGAAGAAGCCGGAGTTGCGGGACCGCTCGTTGGACGAACTGCGCGAACTGGAGCGTGTGCTCGCCTGGCTCGACGGCGTCGCGGAGACGCCGGTGACGCTCGAGGAGGTGCGGCAAGCGCTGGAGCTGCGCAAACTGGTCGAGCCGTTCCACGCCCTCGCCGGGACCCATTTCCGGGGACGCCGGGAGGAACTGGAGACCCTCCGCGATTTCGTCGAAGCGCACGAAGCGAGCGGCCTCGTCGAAGGCGTCCGGCGGTTCGTGGCCTCGACCATCGAAGCCTGGAAACGCGACCCGATCTCCGTATGGGGGCCCGGAGGCATCGGGAAATCGACCTTGATCGCACGGTTCATCCTGGACCACGCCGAACTCGAAGGCACGGCGCGTATTCCGTACGCCTACCTCGACTTCGACAACTCTTACCTGGATCCCCGCCGCCCGGAGACTCTACTCGCCGCTACCGCCGAACAACTCGCCCGGGAGTTTCCGGGTTTCGCTTTCGCGGAACTGGCCGAGCGGTGGAAGCGCACGACGGTCCAGGCGCGGCGGCGCATTCCGGATTCCACCGCCAGGAGCCCGGCGCAACGGAAGCTCCACGGTTCGGCGTCGAAGAAGGGACGAAGCGCGCTTTGGCGCCGCATGACGGAGGCGCTCGCGTCCCGCTTGGAGGCGCTTTCCATGGAGCTCTCCGGCGAGGAGCCGGCGCCGTTCCTGCTGGTGCTCGACACCTTCGAAGAGGTGCAAATCGCCGGGCCGGCCGCCGAACTCCAGATCGAGAAGTGGCTGCGGGCAATGGGGGGTCTGTATCCCCGGCTGCGGGTAGTGGTTTCCGGACGGGCGCGAGCCAAGATGCTCGATGCGCGGCCACTCCCGTTGAAGGAGTTGGAAGAAGGGGCGGCGGCCGAGGTGCTCGAGGCGCTTGGGGTCGAAGATCCGCGCCTGCGGCGGCACATCGTCGGGCGCGTCGGGGGCAGTCCGCTGAGCCTCTACCTGGCTGCCGAGGTGGTCCGCCGGGCCGGGCCCGCTGCACTGGAGGGGGTACGGAACCGGGGATTCCTGCTGCAGCGGATCGAGGCCGCCGAGATCCAGGGACAGCTCTACGACCGCATTCTGAAGCATATCCGCGATCCCGAACTGCGGAAGCTGGCCCATCCGGGACTGGTGCTGCGGCGCATCACGGCCGAGATCATCGCCGAAGTGCTCGCGGAGCCCTGCGGTCTGGATCGAGCCAGGGCCGAGGCGCTCTTCGACGGGCTGCGCCGCGAAGTCTCGCTGGTCGAGGAGGCGCCGGACGGGGCGCTGCGCCACCGTTCCGATGTGAGGCGGATCATGCTGCGGGTGATGCTCCGCGCGAAGGAATACGAGGCGACGATCCGTGAGATTCACACCCGCGCCGTAGACTGGTACGCCCGGCGCTCGGGGCCCGTCGCCCGGGGCGAGGAGCTCTACCACCGCATGATGCTCGGTCAGGGGCGCAAGGAACTGGAAGCGGCGGCCGGCGAGGCGCTCGAGCCGCAGGGTCTGGAGCGCGCTTGGGACGATCCGCTGCCACCGCGCGCGCGGGCGTGGCTGGCCGCGCGGCTCGGCCGCCACACCGAGGAGCTGGACTGGCAACAGGCCGACTTGGACGACTGGGAGGCCCACGCCGCCGGCCAGGTGAGCGACCTGCTGGCCGCAGGGGAACCGGAAGCCGCCCTGAAACTGCTCCATGAGCGGCGCGAGCGGACGCTCAACAGCCCGCTCTTTGTACTCGAAGCAAGGGCGCTGGGAATGCTGGGACGGGCGCAGGACGCCTTGCGGCGCATCGAGGAGTCTCTGGATCCGGTGCTGGAAACCGGCGACCGGCGCGCCGCCCGGGGCCTGTGCGAGGAGGGCGCCCGGCTTGCCCTGGAAGCCGGGGAAGCCGAACAGTTCCACGACTACCTCGGCCGTGCTCTCGAGATGGCCCGGGACGAAGAGGACGCCGCGGGTGAACTGGCGCTGTTACGGCTGCGGGTGGCGGGTTTGAAGCGCCTCGGCGCTCCCGAAGCCGAGGCTGGGCGCGCCGCCGAGGAGCTGACCGAGGCGTTTCTGCGGGCTCCGTCGGACGTGTTGCTGCGGCAGCAGGCGGTCACCGGAGAGGTCGTGGCCGAGGTGGGAGCCGAGCAGACGCCGGTGCTGGAACGGGCGATCGAAGTGATGCAGCCGGAGGCCGCAGGCGAAGAGGGGATAGAGAACCTGACGGAGATTCTCCAGGAGGCGGCGGCCGCCAGCCAGGAGTTCCGCGAGCGGCAATCCGATATCGCGCGGCAGGCCGGCCTGCGGAAGAGGCGCAAGCTCACCTGGAGCGACGTGGCCCGGCGGGCGGTGGAGTTCGGCGTGGTGGACCGGGTGCTCACCGAGGTCGTCCGGGCCGTTCCGCACGGGGCGGCGTTGTCGCGCCGCATCCGCGACCTGGTGGCTGCCGACATCCGGCTGAAGGCTGGGTTCTGAGAAAAGGGACGGGAGGCCGCCATGAGCTTTCGCCACCTGCCGGAAGAAGAGATCGACAAGCTCTACGCCGCCGCCGTCCGGGCCGGGTTCAACAGCAACGAGGCGTTGCGTTCTTTGCAGAGCGGTATCAACCCCTTCTTCCGTGGCAGGCTGCCTGCCGCCGGCGGCGACGCGAACTTCAACCTGCTGGACACGCTCGGCAAGCTGAACCGGACCGAGAAGTTGGTGGGCGGCGAGGTGCCGCTGCTCGTCTGGCTGCGCAACGCCGCGCGGCTGACCACGGGGCAACAGGAGGGAGAAACGTTCCGCGCCATGCTGAGCCGCGTGGGTGCGTGCGTGCAAGGCGAGCGGCCGGTGGAGAACGCGGGCGCCTTACCGGAGTTGCGCCGGGAGATCCAGGAGCGTGTCGTCCACTTCAACGACATGGTGCCGTTCGGGTTCCTGCGGCGGGGCCACGAGGCGGGGCTCGCGGTGGCCAGGGTCGAAGTGCCGCGCTACGACCGGGGCCAGACGCGGCTCGTCGGCCGGGATCCGGATCTCTATCTCGGGAGCGGCTGGTTGATCGCGCCGGAGCTGCTGGTGACCAACCAGCACGTCGTCAAAGCGCGCCCGGACCGGGAACAGCCCGCCGCCGAAGATCTGAAGCTGCAGGCGGCGCAGGCGACAGCCCGCTTCGATTATGAAGCCCACGGAGCAAGGGGCGCCCCGGTGAACGTCGAGCGGCTCGAGGCATCCGACATCGGGCTGGACTACGCCGTGTTGCGGCTGAAGGGACCGGTCCCTGGGCCGCCCGGCTCCGCGGGGGACGGGCGCGTACGCCGCCCGCTGCCGGTGCGGCGCGAGCCCTTGCTGCTCGATGCAGGCGCGGCTACACGGATCCCGGTGAACATCATCCAGCACCCCGACGGGGATCCGAAGAAGCTGGCCTGCCGGAACAACCTCGTTTCGGCGGGCGACGCCGAGACGCTCCGGTACTTCACCGACACGCGGTACGGATCGTCGGGCTCGCCGGTGCTCGACGACGGATGGCGGGTGGTGGCCCTGCACCGGGGCTCGCAGGACGTCAAAGGGATAGACTTCCAGGGGCGGGCGGTTCCGTGGGTGAACGTGGGGACCCAGACCGCCGCTATTCTGGCGCGCCTCCGGCAAACGAATCCGGCTCTTTACGATGAAGTCGCCGCCGCGCAGAAGGCCATCGGCGCCCCTGGCTGGTAGTCGGCCTTGATGTGCGGCCGGCCGGCGGGGCGGTACGATTGGGGTGAGGGCTGGGATGGAGTTTCCAAACACCCGCGCCAATCATCCCGCGCCCGTGGCCCGCTTTCCGGCACGCGCCGCCTGCGGGCTGCTGGCGGCGCTGTTGACGATCGCTGCTTGCGGCTGGAATCCTCTTTCCCGCCGGGAACCCCTGCCTGAGATCCCACAGCCGGATACCGAAGGGTTCTTGCCGGCTATTAAGAAGGAGATCGAGAAGCTCTACGCCGAGGCGAAGGCGCGTCCAGAAGACGCGGATGCGGTGGGAGAGCTCGGCATGCTGCTCCATGCCCACCGGCAGAACTCGACCGCCGAGGTCTGCTATCGCCGGGCGGTGGGGCTGGCGCCCCAAGAGTTCAAGTGGCGCTACTACCTCGGCCAGGTGCAAACGGCGCAAGGCAAGAGCCAAGAGGCTCTCGCCAACCTGCTGGCGGCGTTGAAGCTGCGTCCGGATTATGTGCCTTGCCTGCTGAAGATCGCCGACGTGCTCATCGACCTGGGGCGGGTGGATGAGGCCGGCGAATACTACCGGCGGGCGGCCAAGGAAGACCCCGGCGCGGCGGCCGCCTGGTTCGGCATCGGGCGGGTGCACGCTGCGAAAGGGGAGCTCAAGGAGGCGGCGAAGGCGTACGAGAAGGCCTGCGAGCTCTTCCCGGAATACGGCTCGGCTCACTATGCTCTGGCTCTCGCCTACCGGCGGTTGGGGAGGTTGAAGGAAGCGAAGCCGCACTTCGAGCTCTCCGAGAAGTACAAGCATTTGATCCCGCCGGCCAATGACAAGTTGATGGCCGACATCCGGCGCCGGGACCGGGGCGCAGTGGAGATGATCCGGCTGGCAATCGCCCTCGAGCAGGAGGGCAAGCTCCGAGAAGCGCTGAAGCTGCACGAACAGGCGCTCAAGATCGACCCGACACTGGCCCAGGTGCATGTCAACCTCATGTCTTTGTACGGACGCCTTGGAAATCGGAAGAAAGCCGAAGAGCACTACCGGGCTGCGATGGCGCTGAATCCGAACATGGCCGACTGCCACTACAACTTCGGCGTCCTCGCTTACGAGGAGGGACGGCTGGACGAAGCGGAAGCGGCGTTTCGGAAGGCGATCGAGATCAATCCGTTCTATGCCGACGCGCACAACAACCTGGGGGTGCTTCTCGAGCGCCAGGGACGGCTTGCTGAGGCGGAGAAGCACTACCGGCAGGCGGTCGAGAACCGGCCCGGTTTTGCCCTGGCCCGTTTTCATCTGGGACGCCTGCTGGTGGCGCGCGGCAATCTGACGGAAGGGATCCGCCACCTGGAAGCAGCAGTGAAGAACGAAAAAAAAGACAACCCGGTTTATCTTTATGCACTTGGAGCGGCGTACGCCCGGGCGGGCAAATACCAGGCAGCCGGGCTCTATTTGCGCCGGGCGCGGAAGGCGGCTCAGGTGGCCCGGGAGGATCGTTTACTGAGGGCGATTTCCTCTGATCTCAAACGACTTGAGCTGATTTCCGATAATCGTTAACTCGATCGTCGTATCCGTAAATTCAGCGATCCCCTGGTTGACCCCCCGGAAATAATCCCGTATGATACATTCACTACCTGTTCGGTTGGCTTTGGCGTCTGGCAGATGCCGGCGCCGAGCGGCAGGTAGCGCTTGACTTGCCGGTGACTGCACCGGCCAGGGGTGTCTTGGGCCGACGAGGGCCAAGGCAGGTTAGTGTTTCAGATGAACTAGAAGGAGGACGAATGAATCCTTTGGCGAAGGCCGAAGTGCGGGCGTATAGTACGCCTGCGCTCATGGTCTTATTGATCCTAGCTGTTTGCGTGTGGGCCATGCCGGCTTCGGCTCAGGTCCTGTACGGCTCGATCACGGGCACGGTCACGGACCAGAGCGGAGCGGTGATCCCTGGGGCGAAGGTGGAGATCACCAACCAGGCCACACAACAAACTCGGGAGGTCGAGACGAACGCCGCCGGGCAGTACACGATTCCGAACGTGTTGCCGGGCGTTTACGACCTGAAAGTGAGCGCGGAAGGTTTCCGCACATACACGCAGACCGGAATCAGTGTCACGGCCAACACCGTAGCCCGCGCTGACATTTCCATGGAAGTGGGCCAGGTGACCGAGCAGATCACCGTGGAGGCCTCGGCGCTGACGCTGCAGACCGACAAGACCGATGTTCACACAGAACTTTCGGCGGAAGAGATCACGGACCTTCCACTGTCCAAGTACCGGAACTACCAGAGCCTGATCAACCTGGTGCCGGGCGCCACTCCGGCCCGGTTCCAGAATGCGAACACCGACACTCCGGCTCGCGCTCTGACGACGAACATCAATGGCGTGAACCGCAACAACAACACGACCAAGCTGGACGGGGCGGTCAACGTCTACATCTGGCTGCCGCACCACACGGTCTACGTTCCGCCGGCGGAAACGATTCAGACCGTGAATATTTCGACCAACAATTTCGACGCGGAGCAGGGCATGGCCGGCGGCGCGGCCATCACCGTGCTGACCAAGTCCGGGACCAATGATCTTCACGGATCCGCGTTCTATTTCCACGAGAACAGTGCATGGGGGGCAAAGAACTTCTTCTTCAAGGATCCGAAGACGCCCAAGAGCTTGTTGCATATTTCCGGGTTCACTCTGGGCGGCCCGATCGTGAAGAACAAACTCTTCTACTTCGGCGGCTGGGAGGGGACGCGCGAGCGCGTCAACCGGAACCGCCTCTACACGGTCCCGACTGCCGATCAGCGGGCCGGGGATTTCAGCGCGTATAGCGCCACCATTTACGATCCCGCTACCGGCAACCCGGACGGCTCCGGACGCATGCCGTTCCCGAACAACATCGTTCCGCTGGAGCGGCAGAGCAGCATCACACGCAAGATGCAGGATCTGATCCCCCTGCCGAATCAGCCGGGCGAAGTCACTTCCAACTTCTTCAACTCGGCCACTCAGCGGATGAACCGGGACAACTTCGACTTCAAGATGAACTGGAACCGGACGCCGACCCACTCGATCTGGGGCAAGTTCAGCATGATGGACGCCCAGGTGACCGGCCAGTTCGGTCTGAACGAAGCCGGTGGAACCTGCCTGTGCGACGGCGGCGCCGGCACCGGCGACACGCAGGTTTACGTGGCGACCATCGGCCACACGTGGACCATCAATCCGACTTTCCTGCTTGACACCACCATCGGGTTCACCCGGATGGCCCAGGAGAACATCAGTAACGACATCGGAACCAACTTCGGCCTGGACGTGCTCGGGATCCCGGGCACCAACGGTCCGGACATCCGCCAGAGCGGCATGCCGCGGTTCGATATCTCCGGCTACAGCCCGTTGGGCCAGGTATCCGGCTGGATCCCGGCCTTCCGCCACGATCAAAGCTGGACGCTTTCGCAGAACTTCAGCAAGATCAGCGGCGCGCACGACCTGCGGTTCGGCTTCGACGGCGTCTACCATCACCTGAACCACTGGCAGCCGGAGCTCGGTGACGGGCCCCGTGGCCGTTTCAGTTTCGGCCAGGGCATCACCGGCACCGCCGGCGGGCCTTCCACGACCCAGTTCAACGCTTGGGCGGGTTACCTGCTCGGGTTGCCGAGCTTTGTGGGTAAGGCCATCCAGTATGAGACGATGACCACGTTCGAGTACCAGTTCGGCTTCTATTTCCGCGATCGCTGGAAGGCGACCCGGAATCTCACACTGACCCTCGGCTTGCGCTACGAGCTCTATCCGATGATGACCCGCGCCGGCCGGGGCGGTATCGAGCTGTGGGACCAGGACACCAACGACGTCTTGCTGGGCGGCAATGGGAGCCTGCCCAAGGATCTCGGCGTCGAAACCAGCAAGAAACTCTTCGCCCCGCGGCTCGGAATCGCTTACCGGGTGAACGACTGGATGGTCATCCGGAGCGGTTACGGAATCACGTATGACCCGATGGTACTGTCGCGGCCGCTGCGTGGTTTCTACCCGCTGACGATTTCGCAACGCTTCGAAGGGCCGAACGGCTTCACTGCGTTCCGGCCGATCGAAGAGGGCATTCCAGACTTCGGCGGGCCGCCGCTGGGGACCGAGCGCGTCCAGTTGCCGCCGACGGCCTTGATGCGCACGATTTCGCCGAGCGACCGGCTCCGCCGCGGCTACGTACAGTCGTGGAACTTCATCGTCGAGACGAAGCTGCCGGGTGAGTTCGTCACCTCGGTGGGTTATGTCGGTACGCAAACCGTTCGCAGCTTCGCCGACTTCGACGCCAATGCCGCCGAGGCCGGCGGCGGGAGCGCCGGGCGCCCGTTCTTCCCGAAGTTCGGACGGACGGCGGCGACGCTGTTCTGGAACGGCCAGTACAGTGCCAACTACCATTCACTGCAGGTGGCGATCAACCGCCGTGCGGCCGATGGCCTGATCCTGAAGGGCGCCTACACCTTCTCGAAGGCCATCAACATGACCGACGACGACGGCTGGGCGGGCGTGATGTTCGACGCGCCGAGCCAGCGGGCCCGCAACCGGGCGCCGGCCGGCTACAACATCCCGCACATCTTCCAGATGGGGTTCGTCTACGAACTTCCGTTCGGTCCGAACAAGAAGTACCTGAACAGCGGTGCGGGGAGCTGGATCCTGCGCGATTGGCAGATCAATGGCGTGTTCGCCTACTTCCTCGGCCGCCAGTTCAGCGTTGGAGCCTCGGGCTCCTCGCTGAATGCTCCGGGCAATGCCCAGACGGCGGACCAGGTCAAGCCAAAGGTCCGCAAGATCGGCAGCCTGGACGAGTTCTACGACAAGACCGCTTTCGCTCCGGTGACGGAGGTGCGGTGGGGCAACACCGGCCGCAACATCCTTCGTGGCCCGAGTACGACCAATCTGGACCTGAGCTTCTTCCGCGACTTCCCGGTGACGGAGAAGTTCAAAGTGCAGTTCCGTGCGGAGTTCTTCAATTTCTCGAACACTCCGCACTTCAACAACCCGAGTAGCAACGTGAACAGCAGTTCGTTCATGCAGATCCGCAGCGCCCGGACTGACCAGCGGACGATACGCTTCGGCCTGCGGTTCCACTGGTAAGCGGGTTGGCAAGACGTTTTGGAGGGTGCATCCTGAAAGGGATGCACCCTTTTTTTGCTTGCATCACGGCGATTGCGCTGGCCGGCGGCCTCCGGGCGCAGCCGCCGGACCTCGTTGCTGAGTCCCAGCGCGGCAAGCAGTTGATGGCCGCGGGCAAGTTCGCTGAGGCGGCCCACGTCTACGAGGAGATTGTGCGCGCCGTGCCCAACAGCGCCGGGATGCTCGTGAATCTGGGCATGGCCCGCTATATGGCGCACCAGCCTGAGAAGGCGATCCCGCCGCTGGAGTCCGCCCTGAAGATTCAACCGGGGATCTTGCCGGCGTTGCTGTTCCTCGGCGCCAGCTATCTGCAGACCGGCGCGCCGGCGAAGGCCATCGTACCATTGGGCCGAGTCGTCCAGGCCAAGCCTGATATGGCGCAGGCCCGGCAGATGCTCGGCGACGCGCTGGCCGGCGTTGGACGCCTGGAGGAAGCGGCGGAGCACTACCGCCACTGGGCCCGCTTGGATCCCTCGAACCCCCAGGCATGGTACACGTTGGGGTTGACCTACGAAACTCTATCGCAGCAGGTCTTCGGCGAACTCGAAGGCACCGCTCCGGAATCCGCCGAGATGCTCGCGTTGGTGGCGGAGGTCCGAGTGACGGAAAAGCAGTACCGGAGCGCCTATTTCCTGTACCACGAGGCCCTCAAACGCCGCCCGGACATGCGCGGTTTGTATGCCGGGCTGGCGGCGGTCTACGAGGCGACCGGGCACCGGGACTGGGCGAAGACGGCGATGGAAAGAGAAGAGGGGATACCCGGGCCGGATTGCTCGGTGGATCGGGCTGAATGCGCATTCGGCCAGGGCGATGACCTGGCGGTCATCAAGCTGACGGCCGGCAAGAAGACGCCGGGGGCGCTCTATTGGCGGGCCCGGGCCTTCAGCCGGCTCGCCGCCGAAGCGTTCGTGAAGCTCAACCAACTCCCGCCCTCGCTGGAGGGCCACGAACTGATGGCCCGGGTCCATCGGGCGCAGGGGCGCCATCTGGAGGCGGTAAGAGAGTGGCGGAATGCCCTGAAACTCGCCCCGGGCGATCCCGCGCTCGAGCGAGAGCTGGCGATCTCGCTCCATCAGAGCCGGAACTTCAAAGAGGCGCAGGCCGTCTTCGCCAGACTGTTGAAGAAAGATCCCGGTTCCGCCGAATTGAACTTTTACCTGGGAGACTGCTTGCTCAACCTCCAGCGGGTCGAGGAGGCGATCCCCTACCTGGAGAAGAGCGTACGCGCCGATCCGAAGTTCCTCGGCGCCCGCTCTTCTCTCGCCCGCGCCTACCTGGCGGTGCATCGCGGCGCCGACGCCATCCCGCACCTGCGGGCGGCGCTGCCCATCGATCGCGACGGCAGCCTTCATTATCAATTGGCTCGCGCCTTGCGCGAAGCGGGTGACCTGGCCGCGGCCCGTGAAATGATGCGGAAGTACCAGGAGATTCGCCGGAACAAGGAGAACGAGCGTAGAGAACTCGAAAAGGCAGCCGAGATTCGCGCTCCGGAGTGACGCGCAACCGAAACAGATCGTCCGGGCAAAGTTTATACCCTGGGCGTGGCCGAGAAGTCTGGAATACCCAGAACCTTCCGAAACAAGGAGTTGCACATGAAGCCAACCCGACGTGGACTGCTTCGCGGCATCGCGGGCGTCACCGCTGGCGCCGCGCCGCCTGCCTTGCCGGCCGGTCAGCGCACGAGCCGGCGCCGTATTCCCATCGGCGTTTCGACATATTCCTACTGGCATTTCACCAAACAGAAGTACCCGATCGAGAAGGTGATCGAGGATGCCGCGCGGCTCGGGTTCGACGGCGTCGAGATCCTCCACCGGCAAATGGCGAACGAAACCAAGCCATATAGGAACCGGCTGAAACGGATGGCTTGGGAGAATGGGCTGGACCTGTTCTTCCTCTCCATCCATCAGGACTTCGTGGATCCTGACCCGGCGCGCCGGCGCAAGGCCGTCGACCACACCAGGCACTGTATCGATCTCGCCCACCATATGGGAATCCCGGCGATTCGGCTGAACACCGGACGCTGGGGCACGTCCGGCTCCTTCGACGAGCTGATGGCCAACGGCGGCGTCGAAACACCCATCAAGGGGTACACCGACGAAGACGCGTTCAACTGGTGCGTCGAGTCGATTCACGAATGTCTGCCCGCTGCCGAGCAGGCCGGTGTCGTCATGGCTCTCGAGAACCACTGGGGGCTGTCCACAAACCCCGACGTGCTGCTGCGGATTCACGAGGCGGTCGGGTCACCCTGGCTGGGTATCAACATGGACACGGGGAACTTCGCCAGGCGCTTCGGAGATCCTTACTCCCAGATGGAGAAACTGGCGCCCAAGGCGGCCATCGTCCAGGCGAAGACCTATTTCGGCGGGGGCGTCTGGTACACCCTCGATCTCGACTACAAGCGCATCGCCGGCATTCTCCGCAAGGCCGGGTTCCGGGGATGGGTCTCGCTCGAGATGGAAGGCAAGGAACCGGCGGAGACGGCGGTTCCCAAGAGCCTCGCCTTGCTCCGCGAAGCTCTTGGCTGACGGCGGGGTTTCGCCGGGGGGAGCCCGGGGCGCCGCCGGTGGATGTGACGTGCCGTGTAGCGGCGAGGCTGTCGTCCCGCCGCTATTGCTGCGCCCAGGTGTACTGGATGCCGGTGGACATCAGCACGTCGTTCTTCTTGTTGCCCTCGATCGGATTCGAGAGGAAGCGGTCGCTGATTCGGAAAGTCACCGACAGGTGGGTGTTGATCTTCAGGTCGGCGCCTAGGCGGGCGTTGAAACGGTACTCGCCGCGGTCGGTCAAGTTCGGAAAGATCGCGAACCCCTGGTAGAAGGACAACATCTTCGTCAGCTCGTGGGACGACTCCTCATTGATGTTCGCTTCCGCGGAGTTCCTGATCAGCCCGGTGCTGAACTTCTCGCGATTCCAGTTGCTCCCGGCTCCGAAGTCCCAACTGTGGCGGTCCCGCCGGATGATGTGCCAGCCAAGACCCCCGCCAAGCGCTGAGCGGAGGTCGAGGTTCTGGAACTCGTCGAAGTCGAAGACCCCGGCGCCGTAGACGAAGAGGTCCTGGCCGAAATCCCGCTCATATTTGGCCGAGCCGGTGACGGCGTTGGCGGTTACGCCCTTCGGCTCCTTGGTCTGCTGAGTGGAATAGATCTGCTTGAAGCGCAGAGTGGTCTTGTCGAAGCCGGTCACCCGCTCGAGCACGGTCCCGCTGCTGACGGTCGTGGTCCGGGCGTTGCCGCTGGCGGAGGCGAGGCCCAAGTCCGCTTTCAGGCTCCAGAAGTCGAACCAGCCGGGGTTGGTCGCCCTCTTCTGCTCCCGTTCCCACTTCCGCTGATAGTCGCTCGTCCGCACGGCTTGGAAGGCCGCCAGCGGTTTGGTCACCTTCGAGCCGTCTTCTTGGATCACGTTGACGTGTTCCTCCTCGGTCTTGACCCGGCCGACGACGGTTTCTCCCCCTTCGAAGGTCACGACGACCGGTTCTTCGACCTCGATGGCCACGATGGCCTTCCGCTCGATCTTCACCTCGCCCATGAACTCCGTTTTCACCGTGACCTTTCCGTCGGCCGTGGTCACGATGACGCCGCTGACGCGGTCTCCGTTGGACAGCACCACGGTGTCGGCCGAAGCCAGGCCGAAGGTCAGGAACAGGAGAGCGCACGTCTTGATCATCTGAGGCACCATAAGATCTTGGATTTCAACTGGCGAGTCTCGGATTGACTTTTTTGGCTAACGCTTGCGGAGCTGGATGCCGGACCATTCCACCCGGCCGCCCCCGGGCTCGCCCAGGCAGTTGTAGTCGATCGGATCGCGGCGGCCGCCGCTACGCACGTCGGCCTGTCCGTAAACCCGATCTTTCCCGTTCTGCCGCCAGCGCTTGGGTGTGCCGTAGAACACCAGATAGGCGCCCGGCCCGTAGCGCCGCCGTACCGATTCCTGAATGGCGAACTGGCAGGCCCGGACTGGGTTGGAAATCAAGGGCGTGTCGGATCCCGGCGGCGTGGCGCCGGTTCCGAAGGCGGCGGCGAAACTTATGCGTCTGAGCAGAAAACGTTGTGCGGCGCTGCCGTTCTTCGATGTCACCTGAAGCCGCACGCCGTTCTTCTTGCTGTCGCCGGGCACATCCAAAGCCAGGCCGGTGCGATGAAGGATCAAGGCGGTCTGCCGGCGTCCCGGCTCGAGGCGCCACTGTTGGCTTTCGCTCCCGCGGAAGGGGCGGCCCTCCACCGGCGAGCGTTTCCGGGTCCCCGCAGGCTCCAGCGCACGGCTGTTCATCGTATTCACGATGTAGTACCAGCCGCCGCCGGCCTCCCGGAACTCCCAGCGCTGGTTGTCGGCGCCGCGGCTCTCGAACTGGATCACGGTAGTTTCATCATTGCGGTCGAGATCCACGACCTTCCCTGAGTTCTGATTGAGGATCTCGTAGATGCCCGGGCCCTCGAAGCCGCCTTGGGCGAACGCCGCCCCGGCTGCCAGAAGCAACCAGAATGCGGCCGCCGGCCGCCGGCATGTACCGGCAAAGGCTGCTCTTTTCACGGCGCCTGTCCGAAGCGGCTGCAGCGTGACCATATCGTCTTGATCGTAGCGCAGTCGGCCTGGTCGGCCGGCGGTCGGCCCGGCTTGCAGCGACCGGCCGCAGGTGCGGCGGTATAATCAGCTAGGGGCTGGCGCGGGACTGGATCACCCACCTGCCCGACTCTGCCTGTAGATGAGCGACCTACTCAACCTGCCTGCCGCGGAGAACCTCGTGATTCGGGTGCGGGGGGACGACAATGTCGCCGTGGCCCGGGTCCCGATTTCCGAGGGACAGGAGATTCGCACCGGCGGTGTCGTGATTCATGCCAGGAGCGCGGTCCCCGTGGGGCACAAAGTCGCTTTGGAAGATATCGAGGCTGGAGCCCCGGTCATTCGTTATGGGCTCATTATCGGGCGGGCCCGGCGGCCGATTCGCGCAGGGGAGCACGTGCACGAGCACAATCTGGCCTTGGAAACCGGGTCCGGAACTTATGACTTTCCCGCGGAAGAACTCCACGAGGTCCCGCCGCCGGAATCCGGGCCGTCGTTCCTCGGCTACCCCCGTCCGGACGGGCGGGCGGGGACGCGAAACTACGTCGCTGTGGTGGCCGCGAGCAACTGCGCCGCCTTCGCCGCCGAACTGGCGGCCTCCCGCTTTCCTCGAGAGTCCCTGCCCGAGAACGTCCACGGGGTAGCGGCGTTTCCGCATGGGTATGGTTGCGGTACGCCCGTGGGGCCGGATCTGGAACAGCTCCGGCGGACCATCGGTGGCATCCTCCACCATCCCAACGTGGCTGGAGTCGTCGTCCTGGGCCTGGGCTGCGAAGTGAATCAGATCGAGGCCTACCTCGACGGAGGCGATGACCGCATCCTGGGACTCACGCTACAGGACGCCGGCGGCACTCGGGCAGCGGCGGAAAAAGCGGCGGAGGCGATTCGCGGAATGATGGAACGCGCTGCCGCGACGAAGCGCAGGGAGGAACCGGCTTGGAAACTTGTGCTGGGGCTTCAGTGCGGGGGGTCCGATGCCTTTTCCGGTATCACCGCCAATCCCGCTCTAGGGGCGTGCTGCGACCGCCTGGTCGCCGCCGGCGGCGCCATCGTGCTCGCCGAAACGCCGGAAACGTTCGGCGCCGAGAACCTTCTGGTCCGCCGCGCGCGGAACCGGCGGGTCGCCGAGGCCTACCTCGCCATGGTGGAGCGGTACAAGGCCTACCTGCGCCCGTACGGGAGCACGTTCGAGGACAATCCTTCCCCGGGCAACAAAGAAGGGGGACTCACCAACATCGTGGAAAAGTCGCTGGGAGCTGTGGCGAAAGCCGGCACTTCGCCGTTGATGGCCGCTTACGAGTACGCCGAGCGGATCACCGCGCGGGGCTTTGTATTCATGAACACTCCCGGTTACGACCCGGTTTCGCTCACTGGTATCGCCGCCGGAGGCGCCAACATCATCGCCTTTACCACTGGGCGGGGCAGCGCGACGGGCTTTCCTATCGTGCCGGTCATCAAGATCGCCAGCAACTCGGCGACCTACCGCCGGATGCGCGAGGACATGGACGTCAATGCCGGGGCCATCGCCGACGGCGAGGCGGCTGTCGAGGAGATCGGGCGGGAGATCTTCGACCTCGTGCTTCGAGTCGCCTCGGGCGAAACGACGTGCAGCGAGCGGCTCGGTCACAACGAATTCGTCCCCTGGCGCATCGGCCCGGTGCTGTGAGGCCCGGCGGGGGCGCTTCCAGACGTGAAGGGGCGGCCGGCCCGGCCCGCCTTTCGGTGTCTTCCGTAGCCCCGCGGCGGCCCGGGATGGTCTCGGTAAGGCCCACCGGCCGCGGCCTCTTCAGGTCTCCTTACGCTGGCTGGACGCTCGCGCCACGAGCTGTGGTTCGAGCAGGATCTCTTTCGGCCGGATTGGTTTCTTGGCCCGCGCCGCTCGCAGCGCCAGCTTGGCAGCCTGGATGCCGATGGCGCTGCTCTGCTGGTCGATGGTCGTCAAGGGAACCCGCAAGAGTCCGGTGTAGCTGAAGTTCCCGCAGCCGACGATGGCGACCTGTTTCGGCACGTTGAGGCCGGCCTCGAAGATCGCCTTCATCGCTCCCAAGGCGATCGAGTCGTTGAAACAAAAGACCGCATCCGGCCGTTTGTCGAGCTCCAGGAGCCGCTGCATCGCCCGGTAGCCGCTCAGTTCGCCGGCGTCGTCGGCCGAGCTGCCGGTAACCACGTAGCGCGAATCGAACCGCAGGCCGTTGGCGGTCAAAGCCCGGCGGTAGCCCTCGTAGCGTCCAATGGCGGGGCTCGTCTCACGTCCCCGAATGTGGGCGATCCGGCGGCAGCCCTGCTGGATCAAGTGCTCCGTGGCTATGGCGCCGACTTTCTCATCGTCCACCCCCACGAAATGCGATGCCAGGCCGGTGAACTTCCGGTCGATGAGCACGTACGGAGTTCTCAGGCTCTCGATGCGGCGGAACGTCTCGACGGTCCACTGGGTGGAGGCCAGAATCAAGACGTCCATGCGCCGGGCCAGCAGGTCGTCAATCTCCTGTCGTTCCAGTTCGGGGTCTTCTTCTGATGAAGAGATCACCAGACCGTAACCCCGCTTGCGGAGCACCGAGGAGATCCCTTTGGCCACTTCGGCGAAGAATGGATGCACGAGATCGGGCACGACGAGCCCGACCATGTTCGTCCGGCCGGTCACCAGCGCCCGGGCAGCCAGGTTCGGCCGGTAGTTCAGCTCTTTGACGCGCTTCAATACGCGCTCGCGGGTTTCCGCGCTGATGTCGCTGTGGTTTCTCAGGACTTTGGACACCGTGACCACGGAGACCCCGAGGTCCCGGGCAATGTCTTTCATGCGCACAACCATTTCGTATTACTCCAGTCACTCGGCGGCAGCGGGCGCCGACAAGCGCACCTTCGATCCGACGAACGCATAATGCGTAATCACCGCGTAACAGACCAAAGGTACCACCATCGCCACGGCCATGCTCCGCGTCCACTCGAACACCAGGCCCATGATCGGAGTAAACGTCGCGCCCCCGATGATCGCCATCACCACCATCGATCCGCCGATCTTCGTCAGTGGCCCTAGCCCCTTGATCGCCAGGGCGAAGATCGTCGGGAACATCAAAGACATGAAGAAGCTCGTGAAGAAAACCGCCCAGACGCCCGCCCAACCGGGGAAGAGGACGCCGACGCCGACCAAACAGACGTTGATGATTCCGTAGATCCCCATCAGAACATTCGGAGCGACGAACTTCATCAGGTACGTGGCCGAAAAGCGTCCCACGCCGAACGCCACCAGGGACCCCGTCAGAAAGTAGCCCGCCACCTTCTCCGGCTGGTGCGTGTAGTCCTGCACGTACTGGATGAAGTAACTCCACGTTCCCACCTGCGCCCCCACATAGAAGAACTGGGCGACTACGCCCAGCACGAAATGCCGGTAGCGGAACACATCCCGGATGCGTCCCTTCGGCTCGTCGGGCGACACCTCGTCGGCCACCCGGGGGAACTTCGTCCTCAAGATCAGCAGCGCCCAGAGGAAAACGATCGCGCCAAGCACGAGGTACGGCTCGACCACCCGCATCGTTTCATGCTGCAGGTAAGCATCATAAGTTCCTTGGGCCTTCATTGCAGCGATTTCAGCCGGCGACAGCTCGATGCCCGAGAAGATGAAGACCGTGCCGACCAGCACGCCGGTGACCGCACCGAGAGGGTTGAAGGCTTGGGCGAAGTTCAGCCGTTGCTCCGACGTGCGCGGATCTCCCAAGACGGCGACAAAGGGGTTCGCTCCGGTCTCCAGGAAGGACAGCCCGCTGGCGATCACGAACAGCGCGAACAGGAAGAAGCCGTATTGCCGCACGATCGCCGCCGGCCAGAACAGGAACGTTCCTATGGAATACAGGAACAGTCCGATGACCAGGCCGGTCTTGTAACTGTACTTGCGCATGATCAGCGCCGCGGGCATGGAGAGCAGGAAGTAGCCCAAGTAGAACGCCGACTGGACGAGCCCCGCCTGTAAGCGGCTGATCTCGAACGACTTCATGAACTGCTTGATCAGAATGTCGTTCAAGTTGTTGGGGATACCCCAGAAAAAGAAGAGCGCCGTGACGAGGACGAAAGGCAGTGTGTAGCCCGGGGCTAGCATCCGGGGCCGGTCGGTCTCGGCGCCGGCGGTGATCTCGGGTGGGAGGGGGGAACTCATTGGCATGGCCGTGCTTGTCTACTGGTCAGGCGGTCGGCTGAGGACCCGGAGCCGGCGCCGCGCGTCTTCACCGGCGGGGTTCAGCCGGGGGATCGCCGTCGAGGCGCCAGGCGAAAGATCGCCTGCCTGAATCGTTAACTATATGCTGTTCCGGGAAACGCTGTCAACAGCCTTGGACGGGCGGCGCCGGATCTCTCGGGCGCGATCAGACTGTCGGCGCTAGCGGTCCGCGCGATTGCCCGCCAGACGCCGCACACCAGTACGGGAACGGTGTGTGGAGCTCGGCTCTCCCAGCGCCCCTCGACCTCGCCGGCCCTTCAGCCTTCGCCCAACTGCTTCCGCGACACGATGATCCGCTGAGGCGCGCCTTCCACCTCATGAAGCTCGTTTGCCGGGAAGCCCGCCTCTTCGAACATCCCGCGCAGCTCTGAAAACGTGTACGCCTGCCCGCCAAGCGTGCCCGCCAGCATCACGGCGCTGAACATCGCCGGCGCCGGCGGAGAGACCCGGTCCTCGTTCGGTATGAACTCGAGGGTGATGACGCTGCCCGCCGGATTCAGCGCGGCGTGAACTTTGCGCAACAGCCCCACGCAGGAAGGCGGGTCAAAATGATGCAGGAAGTTCGTCAGCAGCGCCATGTCATAGCCGTTCCCGAAATCGAGTTCGAAGGCGTTTCCGGGAAGCGTCTGATACCGGTCCGCGACGCCTGCCCTGGCTGCGTTCTCCTCAGCGACTTCCAACACCGCCGGCCAGTCCACCGCCACGATCCTCGCCCCCGGATTGCGTTTCGCGATTTCGATCCCGAACGCTCCGTGGCCGGCGGCCAGATCAAGGACCTTGGATGGTGGACGCCCGTTCGTTGCCAGCCCGGCGATGTGTTGGGCCGCAAGCGTCATCAACGGCGCCATGCCCCGGGCGAACTTCACCCAGAGCGGGTGATTGGGGCTCATTGCGCCGTCGCCCTCCAGGGCTGTGCCACCTTTGCGAACGGCCGCGGCGAATTCGTCGAAGCCGGCTTTCTGCAGATCCGACAACAGGAACTCGAGGGCCCCGCCCAAATACGCCGGCGAGTTCCGGTCGAGGAAGAAAGCCGAATCCGGCGTCAGGCCGAAACCGTCGCCGTCCTTGGTCAAGAACCCTACCGCGGCCAGGAACTCGCAGAGGATCCGAACGCCGCGCACCGACGCGTTGCAGCGGCTGGCGAGCGCCGCCGGCTCGCTGCAGCCTTCAGCGATTGCGGTGAACAGATCCAGATCGACGGCGGCTTTCAGACACGCCGAACGCTGGTAGGCGTTAGCCGTTTCGAAGAACAGTTCAGGACTCGGTTGCTGATGGGAAGCCGACATCGTTGTTGCACCCTCCGAGCCGTTCCTGGGTTAGGAACGTGTTTCTCTACAGCCTAGTCAAGAATCGGCGTCCCTGCAACCTGAAAGCCGAAGACGGGGGCCGCGCGGGCGTGGACCGGCGCCGGGGCTGCGGCTGTGATTCGATCCCGCTTGCCCCGGCGAGCTTCACAGGCACCGACGGCTGGTCGGGAAGAGGCTTGTCCCGGCGAACAAAAAGCGAATATTTCGCTTGACTCCCGGCGGCGGCCGCCTTATGCTGGTAGGCGAATAAAAGGCGAACAACAGGAGAGATCCATGCCGTACACGAGCTCGATCCGCTGCGGAGTCGCCGGCTGGTCCTACCCCCATTGGGACCGCTGCGTCTACCCCTCCCCCCGCCCGAAGGGCTTTCACCCGCTGGAGTACCTTAGCCGGTTCTTCGACGCGCTGGAAATCAACACATCCTTTTACGGTCCTGTGCGCCCGGAGGTCAGCCGCGCCTGGCTGCGCAAAGTTAGCGGCAATGCCCACTTTCAGTTCACCGCCAAGCTGGGGCGCTCGTTCACTCACGAGCGGAGCCTGGATTCCCGGCAGGTGACGGCCTTCATCGAGGGGCTGCGGCCGCTCCAGGAGGCCGGACGGCTCGGCTGCGTGCTCATGCAGTTTCCCTGGTCGTTCCGCTTTACTGAGGAGAACCGGGAGTTCCTGATCCGGCTGCGGCGCACGTTTCACTACTTTCCCCTCGCCGCCGAGTTCCGCCATTCGAGCTGGTTGCGGGAAGAGGCGCTGGGGTTGCTCATCGACTATCACATCGGGTTCTGCAACATCGACCAGCCGCAGCGGCAAAGCTGCATGCCGCCGGCCGCCACCCTGACCACGTCGATCGGCTACGTGCGGCTCCACGGGCGTGGCTACGGCGGCTGGTTCCAGGAATTCGAGCCGCGGCCGGAAGCCTCGCACCGGGACTATCTCTACCGCGCCGAGGAGCTTCAGGAGTGGGCCGGACGGATCGCCCGGCTACGGCGGTTCGCCGAGGCGGTCTACGTCGTCTTCACCAACGACGCCGCCGGCCGCGCGGTGGTGAACGCGCTGGAGATGCGGTCGTTGCTTGGCTTGCCCGCCCACACGGTGCCGGCCGCCCTGGTGGCCGCCTGGCCCCGCCGCTTGGCCGGGTTCCGGCCCGACAGCGCGCAGCAGCAGCCCCTGTTCCTCGAAGCTGCCGCCGTCGCCTGACCGCGCGCTCCGGCGGCCGCTTCAGGGCCGCCTTCGTGGCGGGTCCGGAGCGTCCCGCCGGGCTTTCCGGCTGCGATAACATAGGCGTTGCTATGAAACTAGGAATGATCGGCCTCGGTTTCATGGGCCTTACCCACCTCAAAGCGCTCCGGAACATCCCGGACGTCGAACTTGCTGTCGTATGCAGCAACGTTCCCAAGGCCCTGGAAGGAGACCTGACCGACGTCGGCGGCAACCTGGGCGTCGAAGGAGAGAAGTTCGATTTCTCCCGCGCCCGCAAGTACAGCGACTGGGCCGACGCCGTCCGCGATCCGGACATCGACGCCGTCGATCTGTGCCTGCCGACGCACCTGCACGCGCCGGCGGCCATCGCGGCGCTGGAGTCCGGCAAGCATGTGCTGGTGGAAAAGCCCTTCGCCCTGAACGGCGAGGAGGCAGACCGCATCATCGAGGCCGCCGAGAAGGCCGGCAAGATCGTCATGGCGGCGCAGGTCTTGCGTTTCTTCCCGGACTACGTCGCCCTGATCGACATCCACCGCAAGGGCGAGCTCGGTCCCATGCGGGCGGCCCTGTTCCGGCGCCGCTGCGCCGCCCCGACCTGGGGCGACTGGCTGCCGGATCCCTCCAAGAGCGGCGGCGGCATCGTCGACCTGCTGATCCACGACATCGACATGGCCATCCACCTCTTCGGGCTTCCGGAGGCCGTCTCCGCTGTCGGCCACGAGGATCTCAAACGGGGCATCGACATCATCACCGGCCAGCTCCATTACGCCGGCGGCGGCGCCGTGACGATCACCGGCGGCTGGCACCATCCCAAGTCCTATCCGTTCTCGATGGAGTACACGGTGAGCTTCGACGGCGGCACCGCCGAGTACAGCTCCGCCGGCCGTCCCCCGAAGCTCTACCGCGAAGACGGCTCGGAACAGGAATTGCCGAAACCCGACAAGGACGGCTATCAGGCCGAGATCGAGTATTTCCTCGAATGCGCCAGGGCGGGCCGCAAACCCGAGCGCTGCCCGCCGGAGGAGTCCGCCGCGGCGGTGAAGCTCGCCCGGCTGTTCGCCGAAGCCAGGAAGAAGAAAGGGGAGAAACTGGAATGCCGGATTTGAAACCGCTCGAGATTGGAGTGATGTTCTGGGCGGGCCGCGACCCGCTGGAGACGATTCGCGAGGTGAAAGGGCTGGGCGTGCGCTGCGGCCAGCTCGGGATCCCCGGCGATCTGGATCTCGACGGCGCCGCCGAGGCCTGGAAGCAGGCCCTGGCCGCCGAGGACTTCACGCTGGTCACGGTCTTCGCCGCTTACAAAGGCGAGGACTACGCCGACATTCCCACTGTTCAGCGCACTGTCGGCTTCATCCCCCCGGCCACGCGGCAAGAGCGCGAGGAGCGCACTTACGCCGTGAGCGACTTCGCCGCCGCCGTCGGCGTGCCGGGCATCGCCACCCACATCGGGTTCGTGCCCGAGGACCGTTCGAACCCGGATTACGTCGCCGTGCGCGACATGGTGCGCCGCGTCTGCGATCATGCGGCGAAGCACGGGCAGACCTTCGCCCTCGAGACCGGCCAGGAGCCGGCCCGCGTGCTGCTGCGGTTTTTCGACGATGTCGGACGCGACAACCTGCGGATCAACTTCGATCCGGCCAATATGATCCTCTACGGCACCGGCGACCCGATCGAAGCGCTCGGCGTGCTGGCGCCGCACATCGTGTCGGTGCACTGTAAGGACGGCGACTGGCCGCCGAAGGACGTCCCCGGCGCCCTCGGGACGGAGAAGCCCCTGGGCCAGGGTTCGGTCGGCATTCCGCGCTTCATCGCGAAGCTGAAGGAGATCGGCTACCAGGGCGCCCTGAACATCGAACGCGAGGTGCCGGACCAGGCCCAGCGCCTGGCCGATATCCGCGCCGCCGTCGAGCTGTTGCGCAGCCTCGTCTGATTCAGCTCTCACGGGCGGCTGCGGCCGGAGTTCCGGATCTTGTCCAGGATGGTCTCCAGCCGGTCGGCGACGGCGGGATACTTGCCGATCAGGTCGTTGCGCTCGGAGACGTCGGTGCTCATGTCGAAGAGCTTGTAAGGCCGCGCGAACGGCTCGCCCCTCGGCCTCTCGCGGCCGCCGCTGCCGTTGCCGGCCACCAGCTTCCATAGCCCGTCGCGGATGGCGAACATTCCGGCGATCGAGTGATGGATCACCGGAGCGCCACGCTTCCAGGGCTTGCCTTGCCACAGAGCTAGCAGGCTGAAGCTATCCTCAGCGGCATCGTGCGGCAGCTCGGCCCCGGTGATGTCGGCCACTGTCGCGAAGAAGTCCGTCAGGCAGATCGTCGCATCGCTCCGGATTCCCGGTTTTACGTGGCCCGGCCACCGGACGAAGAACGGCGCCCGGTGGCCGCCCTCCCAGATGTCGGCCTTGGTGCCGCGGAAGACGTAGTTCGGCGTGTGGTGATCGGCGCGGTAGGCCTGGATCGATGGGTCGCTCACGTGGTCGGCGGCCTCGGGATCGTCGCGGCGGAACATGTACGACCCGTTATCCGACGTGTAGATGACGATGGTGTTCTTCTCGAGACCCAGTTCGCGCAGCAGCCTCAGCACCTCGCCCACGGTCCAGTCCACCTGCACGATGAAATCGCCGTACGGCCCCAGCGCGGTCCGGTTACGGAACCGTGGGTGGGGCAGCGTCGGCTTGTGCGGGGCCGTCAGCGCGAAGTAGAGGAAGAACGGCTGGCGGCTGCGGGCCCGCCGGCGGATGTAGTCAAGGGACTGCTTCAGCAAATCGTCGAGCACGTTCTCCAGTACGAAGCCGGGCGAACGCGGCCCCTTCCGGACGAACGCGGGGAACTTCCGGGCGGGTTGCGTCTCGGTGGGAAGCTCCACCACTTTCCCGTTGCGGATGTAGACATAAGGCGGGAAATCGAGCGATGCGGGAATGATGTAGGAGAAGTCGAACCCGTGCGTGTGGGGACCGTCAGAGACCGGCTTGGAGTAATCGATCTCGTCGCCGTTCCTGGCGAAGCCCAGGCCAAGATGCCACTTGCCCACTGCGGCGGTATGGTAGCCCTGCTTTTTGAGGAAATCGGCGACCGTCATCCGCCCCGGCTCCAGCAGCGGCTCGCTGTAGCCGTTCAGCACTCCTTTCTTCAATCGCGAGCGCCAGGCGTAGCGCCCGGTGAGCAGCGCGTAGCGAGTGGGCGTGCATACCGACGACGGCGTGTGCGCGTCGGTGAAGGTCATGCCGTCGCGGGCCAGCGAGTCGAGGTTCGGCGTCGGGATCTTCGACCGGGGGTTGAGAACCTGGACGTCGCCGTAGCCCATGTCGTCGGCCAGAATGAAGACGATGTTCGGGCGCTCGGCCGCAAGCGCGGGAACGATAAAGGAGAGAGCAGGTAGCAGGGAAAGCGCTCGTTTCAGCATCGGCGCTAGTATACCGTAATCGATAAAGGAAATTCACCCGAGCCGCCCCGGCGATGCGCGTCGGGCCGAGAAGGGCTCGAAACCGGTGTAGGCTAAGGATTGTGGAGACGACCCGGACACAACTTGGCGGCGTGAAGCTCTCCCCCTACGGCGCCGCTTCCGTCGTTCCCGCGCCGGTGAACCGCATGATGGCCGAGTTCGCCTCGGGCTTCCGCGACGGCATCGACATCAACGTCGGCGTGGGCTACGTCAACGAACGGACGATCCCAGTGGATCTGTTCCGCCGGGCCATGGACGCCGTCATCGCCGACCCGGTCCGTTACCGCCAGGCCTTCAACTACGGCGGTCCGGCGGGCTCTCAGAACCTGGTCCATTCCATCAAGCGGTTCCTCGTCCGCCGGGGGATGCCGCCCGAGGTCGTCGAGCGCAACCGAATGATCATTGGGCCTTGCGGCGCCACCAGCGTGCTGGAATCGCTCGCCCAGGTGCTGCCGCGGGGCATCGTCGTCACTTCCGATCCCTGGTACTACATTTATTGCGAGGCCCTCGAAAGAAAGGGCTTCGAAGTGTTGGCCGTCCCCGAGGATGCCGAGGGGATCGACCTGGCTCTTCTGGAGCGCAAACTCGCCGCCCTCGGCGAACGGCTCCACGAGGTCTCCTTCTTCTACGTCGTGACGGTCAACAACCCGTCGTGCACCGTCCTGTCGAACCGCCGCCGGCGGGCGCTCTACGCCGTGGCGGCGGAGACCTCCGATCGCCTCGGCCGGCGGGTGCCGATCTTCTTCGACCAGGCCTACGAGCTGTTGGTGCACGACCCCGCCGCCGAACCGTTCGAGAGCGTGCTGCCGGAAGACGAGCTGGGCATCGCCTACGAGATCGGCACGCTTTCCAAAGTGCTGGCCCCGGCGCTGCGGGTGGGTTATCTGCTCGGCCGGGACGGCGATCTCATGCAGGCCATGGTCCAGAAGACCGCCGACACCGGCTTCAGCGCCCCGCTGTTCGCCCAGGAGATGGCTAGCTGGCTGCTGGACAACGCCATCAACGAGCAGCTCGAACGCGTCAACGCCGGTTACCGCGAAAAGGCCCTCGCCGTCCGCCGCGGTATCGAGGAGCACCTCGGCCCGCACCTGGAAGAGTACCGGGGCGGATCGGCGGGTTTCTACTACTACTTGACGTTCCGGGAAGTCGAGACTCACGAGCGGTCCCGCTTCTTCGGCCGGCTCACCCGGACCACCGGCGACCCGGCCTGGGACGGTCCCCCGGAGAACCGCAAGCCCCGGGTGATGTACATCCCGGGCGAGCATTGCGTGCACCCGCGGGGTGACCTGGTCGAGCGCGGACGCCGCCAGTTGAGACTGTCGTACGGCTTTGAAGAGACGCCGCGGATCCTCGAGGCGCTGAGGCTGATGCGGGAAGCGATCGAGGGCTGAGCTGCGAACCCAGGCCCTAGCGGCTCCGGCCCACTGCAGTGAAGCGGAACTCCATCTGCCTTCGGGCGAGAAATTCCTGGGCGGTGCGTGCGCGCGGCGGGCGGACGCGTCGGACGATGTGGCCGCCGAAACGGGCGGCCATCTCTTTGGCCGCGGTCCGCTCCTGGTCGCGATCGTCGAAAGGCGGGCCGCCGGTTTCCTGGATCCACTCGTTCATCGCGCGGTTGAGGCGCGCTTCCAACCTACGGTCGGCGCACACCCACTCTCCGCGGCGCAAGAAGGCAACCCGCCTGCCGAATCGAACCATCACACTCATCGCTTTTCCTCATCATACTTGCCGCGCTTGGCGCACGGCCCGGCGTGAACTCATTCCGCTGCTTGCCTCTCAGGCCCGCAGCGCGTCCGGTTTGCGCTCGATGGCCCGCGGCCACCACGCCCCCGGGACGAAGAAGTCCTGCCAGCCGAGGCCGAGTTCCTTGGTCATCCGGATCGCGTATTCGCAGCGGCCCAGATCGTGGGCTCCGGCATTGTTCGTTCCGAAGGCGAATTTGCAGCCCACCTGCTTGGCCCGGCGCAGAAACCGCGGCGAAGGCAGGCGGTACCGGTTGTTGATCTCGATCGCCACCTTGTTCTGAAGGGCGGCTTCGATCACCCGCTCCATGCGGGCCTCCGTCCACAGCTCGTCGTAACGCTCGGCGATCACCGCCGGCAGGAACGTCGGGTTGACGTAGATGTCGATCGGCTCGTTCTCGAGGATGCCCACCGTCCGGTCCACCAGCGTTTCCATGAACGCCTGAGGATCGTCGATCTCGCCGACCTCATCGGCGATCCAGAGCCGCATCCGCTTTCCTCGGTCGTCCGTCCAGGTCATCGAATCGCTGAAGACGTAATCGAAACGTTCCACCGCCCGGCGGCTGAACGTCCGGGTCCATTCCCGGCCCTCGGCCTGCATGGCGATGAACACCGGTTGCCCGGCGAGCGATTCGGCGAATTGGATTGCGGTAGCGTCGTCTTCGGCGGCGTGGCCGATGCCGCAGTTGATCGCGACCCCGTACTGGATGCCCCACCGCCGCGAGTGCTTCAGGGCCTGCTCCAGATCCAAGCCGCTCTTCAAGTGGACGTGATAGTCCACCAGAGGAATGTTCGCTGCTCCCAAGGTGATGATGTCCCGCGCCAGCTCGCCGGAGACGGGCTCGGCGGCGTCCGGCGGCTCCGGCGTGTCGTCGGGCAGCGGCCGCACGCGGATGCTCCGGAAGAAGACCTTCGACCCCGGGTCGTGGCACTGCAGGGCGAACGTTCCCCGGTCGAGCACGCGTTCCCGCGTTACTCCTTCAGCAAGGATCGGCGGATCCGGCTCGGTGTAGTTCACCACCAGGGCGCCGTTCAGCCGCACCTGGATGTTCTTGCCTCGGACCGCCACGTGAAGCCGGAACCATTCGTCGTCGGCCACGAGCTGCTTATAGATGTTGCGCACGCCGTACAGCGAGGCGGTCTTCTTCCGCTCGATATAGCCGCCCGAGCCGGTGGCCGTGTTGTTGATCTGGACCTCAAAGCCCTTCTCGGGCCAGCCGCTCTCCTGGTAGTTCGTGTGGAAGTAGACCCCGGAGTTGGCGCGGTGCCGCGCCCGGGCCTCGACCACCAATTCGAAGTTCTTGAACGACCCGCCGCGTACCGGCCCTGTGTAGAACAGATGCGACCGCGGGCCGTCAGCCGCCAACTGGCCCTCCATCACCTTCCAGGACTTCTTGTTTTCGCTCGGCGTCCAACCGGTCAAGCTGCGGCCGTCGAACAGATCCACCCAGTCATCGCCGCCATACAAGGAAATCGCAGCGGTGGTAGCGAGAAAAGCGCGGCGTGTCAGCTTCATCAGGTTCAGTATATGTGAACCGATGGGGGCCGGCGTCCGGCGCGTCGGGCGCCGCTGTGCCGGCCGTTCCTCAGGACTGCACGGTGAAAACCGTGTGCTGCTCGGCGGAAGAGGACCCTTGTTTGACGATCACCCGCAGCTCGTAGTGCCCGGGCTTCAAGCTGTCGAAGGGCAGGGAAGCGAAGTACGGGATCCTTCCATCCTTCTCGGGGCCCGGCAGATCGGCCGACATGGTCCCCACCGGCAGGCCGTCTTTGGAGATCTGCAGGAACAACTGTGGCTTCTCCTTGGAAGCCGCCGCGGGATAGACGACGAAGTAGAAAGACACTCCCGAGCCGGCCACCGCCTTCACCGTATCGTCGAGCGTCGGGACGACCCGCCTTCCCTGGTAATGCAGGGGATCTCCCGCCGCGGCTGCGGCCGGCTGTGGATCCATTCGGCGGACCAGGCAGATCGAGCTGAGGTTCACCCCCGGACGCGGGCGCGGAACGATGAGCGCCACCCGGCGGGCGCTGAGCTTCAGGCCCAAGCGGTCCATCACGGCGCTCTCGAGCACGTAGCGGCCCGGGCGGAGGGCCAGCAGGTAGGTGTCGAGGAAATGCCGTTGCCGGAAAGCGTCGAGCCGATCGGCGGGAATCTGGAAGGGGAACTCCCGGCTGAAGCGGTCAACCACAAGGCCGTTGCCGTCCTTGACGACCGCGAGAACCGCCAGGTCGGTCCGGTACTGGCTCTTGGACTCGTTCAGCTCGGCCTGTAACTCGTCGAGCGGCACCTCCATCACCAACGCCAGTTCAACCCTGCCGTCCTCTCTCGGCCGGAACCGCATCGCCGAGGCCTGGAACGATAAGCTGTTCGGCAGCGGTGACTGGCTCAGCGCCCGCAACAGCGGCGCTTCGTAAGCGAAGATCGAATCCTGGTCGGGCGGCAGCGCGAAATAACCGGAACGGGATTGTACGTTCACCCCCGGGCGTTTTACCTTTACTTCAAGCTTGTGGAACTTGCCATCGTACTCGGGGATCTCCGGCACGTAGGAGACCTCATAGTAGGTGGATACGTCTTCGCGAATGCGCCGCACCGGAGTTCGTAGATCGTTCGTGTTCGCCACCAGAAAACCGCCGGTGCTCGTCGCCAGGACGCCGAGGGACTCCTGGGTGTCGGCGTGCATGCTGTCGATCGCCGTATCGAAGACACGGACCTGTTCCGGGGTGATCGACGCCCCAATGTCGGTCTGCTGTTTCATGCTCGCCTGGGCGGCGGACTGCAGCATCGAGATCCCCGTCCGGTTCTGGGTCCTCACCACCAGCCCTCGCGCGTCCACCGCATAAATGCTGACGCCGGCGCGGTTCGCTTCGCTGATCGTGGTGCGGAAGAACGAGGTCATATTCTCCGGGACTTGCAAGCCACGGGTGAAATAGATCACGGTCTTGCGCCCAGGCAAAGCGGCCTGCTCCTTCACCAGAGACAGGATCGAAAACAACGACGAGCGCGACTGCTGCGTCCGGGTAAGCTTCTCTTCGAAGTTCAAGATGTTGAGCGTCATCCGGGTCAACTGGGCCGAGGCCGCGGCCGAGGCGACGTCTGAGGAACCTCCGCCCCTCCCGGGACTCACTACGGCCTGCTCGACGGTAGCGAGTTGGCCCTGGGTCTGCTCCAGCTTTCGCCGGACCGCTTCAGCTTCCGCCATGAACTGCTGATAGGACGCGCTGGTGGCCCGGCGCACCGCCTTCTCCAGAGATGTCAGATCGTTGGTGAACGGCTGCAGCACCTGCAAATGGTCAGTGATCATGAAGACCGAGACATAAACGTTTTGCTCCAGTCCGCCTCGCAGGAATTCCAGCGAGGCGCGGCGCGCCAAACGGCGGGATTCGTTGTCGAGACCCTCGTAGACGATCGTCACCAGCCGCAATTGCCGCAGCGGATCCAGAGGCTTCGGGGCCGTTCCTCCGGCCGACTCGGCGCGTAGATCGACCGCGGCCCGCCCGGTGACGAGCCGGAATCCGGTGATCTTCTGGCGCACACCGTTGTCGTAAACCTCTACCTCGGAGGGTTCCAAGTCCCGGACGAGCCGCCCCTTCTTGTCGCGCACCACGACGTCGAGCAAGACTTCTTCCGTCGTAGTGCGGATGATGGGCTGCTGGGTCCGGCTCTGGCCGATGGCATAGCCCGCGGCCAGCAACAGCACAGTGACCGCTTTCCGCACAGCACGCCTCCCTCTTCGATTGTAACCGCCTTCCCACGCGGCGCCACTGGGCCGGCGCAGAAAGATTCAGGGGCGGCCCCGGTAGCCGCCCCCCTGTCTGGCAGCCGAGCCGCTCGAGCCTGGCCTTGCTGCCGCCCTTAGAAGAAGAACTTGATCCCGAACTGCATCAGTCTCCGCCCACGTTTGAAGCGCGTCCGGCCGAAGTTCTTCAGTGATTTGTATTTGGCGAAGGATCTTCGCGCGCCGGGGGCTTCGGACTGCTGAGATGCCTCAGGCCGCCTCGGCTTGAATCGTCTCTTTCACTCCGTCCAACAACGCCTGGTACGGCGTCCTGCTTTTCGTTCGGTAGTCTTTGTAAGCCCGGTCCCGATTGTAGAACGTCGGGTGCTCATCCAGGTCCTGCTGAAGCTCCGCCAGGCTCTCGCAGAACTTCTTGCGGAACGCCACCCCGAAGAACTCTTCCTTAATCCATGGCGCTGCCCGACGCCCCGGACCATCGCCGCCGACACCCCGCCGCCCACCAGCCGCAGCCGGCCGCCCCTTACAGCCGCACGATCTTCCCGCTCCGGAACTGCTTCAGCGCGTTCCGTGTGTCCACGATCAGCCGCGCGTGCTCGACCACCGCTGCGTAGTCGATGTTCGAGTGGTCCGTCAAGATTACGGTACAGTCGGCGGCCCGCACGGATTCGTTCAGATGCTGCGAAGCGTATTCTTCTCCCCCGATCTTCACCTTCGGAACGTACGGGTCCGTATAGGTGACGCGCGCCCCCAGCCTCTTCAGCAGGTGCGCCACGTCCACCGCCGGCGACTCCCTGACGTCGTCGATGTCGCGCTTGTAGGCCATGCCCAGCAGGTGGATATGCGAGCCTTTCACCGGCTTCGCCTGGTCGTTCAGCGCATCCTGGATCTTGTCCACCACGAACATCGGCATCTGGCCGTTGATGTAGCCGGCCAGCTCGATGAACCGCGCCTCGATGCCCGCCTGCCGGGTCTTCCAAGAGAGATAGAACGGGTCGATGGGGATGCAGTGGCCGCCGAGGCCCGGCCCGGGATAGAACGCCATGAAGCCGAACGGCTTGGTGGCCGCCGCGTCGATCACCTCCCAGACATTGATCCCCATACGGTCGCACATCAGCGCCATCTCGTTGGCCAGGCCGATGTTGATCATCCGGAAGGTGTTCTCGAGCAGCTTCACCATCTCGGCCACCTGGGTGGAGCTCACCGGCACCACCGTCTCCAGCGCCTGCTGGTAGAAGAGCGCCCCGATCTCGGTGCACTCCGGCGTGACGCCGCCCACCACCTTCGGGATGTTCTTGGTCTGATACTTCGGGTTGCCCGGGTCCACGCGCTCGGGCGAGAAGCAGAGGAAGAAATCCTCGCCCACCCTCAAACCGGACTCCTCGAGCATCGGCAGGACGAACTCGTCCGTCGTTCCCGGGTAGGTCGTCGATTCCAGGATCACCAGCATTCCGCGGTGCAAGTGGCGGGCGATCTCCCGGCAGGCGTCGGCCACGTAGCTCATGTCCGGATCTTTGGTTTTCCGCAGCGGAGTCGGCACGCAGATGTTTACCGTGTCGAGCTTGCCGATGGCGGAGAAGTCGGCCGTCGCCCGCAGCCGGCCGTCGCCGGTGAGCGGCGCCAACGCCGCATCCGACACGTCCTTGACGTAGGATCGTCCCGCGTTCACCTGGTCCACCTTGGCCTGGTTGACGTCAATGCCCGTCACCTGGAACCCCGTGCGGGCGAACTCCACCGCCAGCGGCAGGCCGACGTAGCCGAGCCCTACCACGCCGGTCTTCGCCTCTTTGCGGCGGATCTTCTCCGCCAGCAGATCCTTCACCGTAGCCATCAGCCGCCTCCCTGCGAGTAGAAGAACTCTCCCGAAGCCACCAGCGCCGCCGGACCGGTGAGATAGACCTCCCCGTCCCAGCGCACGTCGAGCTCTCCGGCCGGCGTACGCACCGTCACCGGACTCTGCGCCTCGCCCCGCGCGATCGCCGCCACCGCCGCCCCCACAGCCCCGGTTCCCGAAGAAAGCGTCTCCCCCGCCCCGCGCTCGAAGAACCGGGTTTCGAGCGTGTGCCGGCCGGTCACTCTCACGAAGGAAACGTTCGTCCGCTGCGGGAAGCGCGGGTGAGCCTCGATTTCGGCGGCGACCTCCCGCCAATGGCCGGGGAACTCCTCGACAAACACCGCGCACTGCGGATTGCCGACGTTGAGGATCGTCACCTGCCGCGGACCGCCGGCCAGCGGCAGCTCCGTCGCCACGTTTTCTTCCCGGATCACCGGCTCGCCCATCGTCATCTCGAAACGAAACGTCTCGCCGGAGCGCCCCAGCAGCCGCAGCGTTCGCAGTCCCGCTCCGGTTTCGATCCGGACTTCTTCGCCGGCCAGGTCCAGGTAGCACAACACCGCCGCCACACAGCGCGTTCCGTTGCCTGACAATTCGGCCTCGCTGCCGTCCGAGTTGTAGAGGTGGATGCGGGCGTCCACGCCTCCTCCCGGGCGCTCCACCACGTACCAGCCGTCCGCCCCGACTCCCGTGTGCCGGGCGCAGATCGCCCTGGCCAGATCCGCCCGGCCGCCGGGGGGAACGTCCTCGGCCCAGGTGATCAGAAAATCGTTCCCCGCGCCGTGGGCTTTGTAGAAGCGAACCGTCATTATTTCCGCCGATAAATCTCGATCACCGGAGCGTCTTTCAAAGCGATCATTTTGACACACTCATATTCAGGGCCGGAACGCCGGGCGCGCAGAATCGCCGTGGCCACGGGGTCGCCGGAGATCGCCACCGCCCATTCCTCGTCCAGAAACAGGTCCGGCCGCCCGATCGCCGCATAGTACTCCAGCGTGTTGCCTTCGTGAAGCGTCTCTCGGAGCGGAATGCCTGCCTCGAGGAAGATCCCCGTCAAATCGCCGAAGGCGTGGATGACGCCCCCTCCCTTGTAGTGCCGCTTCAGATAGTCCGCCGCTTCCCGCGTCCAGGCGCGCCGCTGCTCGGAATTCACCTGGGATTCCTTCCAGCAGATCCACGCCTCTGGCGCCGGCCTCAGCAACCACGGCAGCAAGACCGCCCCGAGGAGGCCCGCCGCTCCTGCCGCCCGGAGGCGTTGCGGGATCACGGCGGCCAGCGCCGCTACCCCGAGCGCCAGCAAGGGCAGGGCGGACAATCCGTAACGGGTGTTGTACCAGGAATGCGGCCAGAGGTGCGGAACGAAGATCGGCGTGCCGCCTGAATGAAGGCTCCAGATGTAGAAGACCGGCGGCAGCGCAAACAAGGCCACCGGCCACCAGTTGCGCCGCCACAGCGCGACGAACGCCCCTGCCGCGCCGAGAACCGCCAATGGCCAGCCGGCGCAGAGCCGCGCCGCCGCCAGGTAGTAGTGCGCCGCCGCCCGCCAGTCGCCGTCTCCGGGATAGGGAGCCATTCCGGAATCGAGCGCCCGCTGGTAGATCGCCTTGGCCGACCACGGCCCGCGGTAGAACTCCAACGGGTCGCCGTAGAACCAGAAGTTGTGCGCCAGCCAGTAGAGCGGCCCCGCCGAGGCGATGGCCCCGAACAACAATGCGGCTCCCCAGCGCCGGCGCCTCCCCGCCGCTAACAAATAGACAGTTACGAAGGGGATGAGAAACCAGCCCTCATACCGGGTGAGCGTGCCCGCCAGGGCGGCCACCCCAGCCGCCGCCGCTGTTTTCAAGCTGGGTTCCCGGCCGAAACGAACCGTGAAGTAGAACAGCGCCCCCAGACAGCCGGCGAAGATCGCTTCGGTCATCGGGATCGCCTGGAGATAGAGAAGGTTCGGATTCAGGGCGAACGCCGCCGCTCCGGCCGCCGCCCCCGCGGCGCCGAGGACCCGCCGCAGGCCGGCGAAGAAAAACGCCCCTCCGGCGACATAGAAAAGTGCGGCCGGAATGCCCCCCGCCAGCCCTGTTCGCCACATGCCGTCGTCGCCCACCAGCGGTAGCATCAGCAGGTGGGGAAGCGGCAGCCACACGGTGCCGATCTGGGCGTAACCCGGCGTGCGCGAGTCAACGATCCGCCGGGCGATATTCACGTGGGCGGTTGCGTCACCGTAGTAGAGCAGGTAGCCTTCGCGCAAACCCCACGTCAGGCTCGCCGCGCTGGCGAGGACCAGCAACAGTACAGCGGTGAGGGTTTCAAAACGCCGTGAGGCCACGGAACTCCTGGAACCGGCTGTCGATCTCCGCGCGGCTGAGCGTCCGGAAGCGGTTCACTCCGAAATCCTCGCAGCAAAAACTGCCCATTACCGACCCGTAGACAACAGCCCGGGCCAGCTCCGGCATATCGGCTCGCCCGGACTCGAGGTCGATGCCCCTTTCGGCCAGATACCCCATGAAGCCTCCGGCGAACGAGTCTCCGGCCCCGGTGGGATCGGAAACCTGCTCCAGCGGGTAGGCCGGCGCAAGGAACACCTCTTCGCCCCGGAACAGCGCCGCTCCGTATTCACCCCGCTTGATGATCACCGTCTGCGGACCCATTTCGTAGATGGCCCGGGCGGCCCGGCGCAGGTTGCGCTCGCCGGTCAGCAGGCGGGCTTCGCTGTCGTTGATGAGCAGCACGTGCCAGTCGCGGATCGTCTCGAGCAGCTCCTCCCGGGTCTCGTTGATCCACAGGTTCATCGTGTCGCCGGCCACCACGCGGGTCCCGTCCATCTGCCGGCGCACGCGCCGCTGCAGGGCCGGCTGAATGTTGCCCAGCAGCAGATAAGGCTTGCTCCGGTACGCCGCCGGCAGCTCGGGATCGAAGTCGGCGAAGACGTTGAGGTCGGTGCGAAGCGTCGTCCGGTCGTTCATGTCTTCCGAATAGACTCCCGCCCAGTAGAACGTCTTGCCGGCAGCCCGATCCAGACCTGTCAGGTCGATCCCGCGCCCGGCCAGCAGATCCCAATCTTCCTGTGCGAAGTCCTCGCCCACGATGCCCACCAGGTTGACTTTCGTGAAGTAGCTTGCGGCCAGCGAGATATAGGTGCTCGCTCCCCCCAGCATGCGATCGACGCGTCCGTGCGGCGTCTCGACGCCGTCGTACGCCACGGAACCAACCACCACCAGCGACATATCGTTCCGATTGTACCGGGGCGCGCTCTGGCGCTGCAGAAACCGGGCTTCGGCGCCGGCGAGCCTCGCGCGCCGTCCCGCTTCGCGCCGCCGGAGGCGCCGCCATGCCGGCCCGCGATCACAGGCGCTCCCGAGCACTCGGCTAGAATTGAAGGGGGCAAGCGGCGCGTCTTATGGACCTTTCCTGGAAAAGGCTGGTGGATCTCGCTTATTTCTCCGGAGCGATCTGGTTGCAGTGGAAGCTGGTCACGTGGCTGCCCGGAGCGCTCGCTTTCCGGGACGCCCGCCGTTTCCGGGACCGGCTGATCCAGATCTGGCGGATTTCCGCCGTCTGGCTGGGGCTCTCCGCCGCCTACGCCGTACTGCTCGCGTTCCCTCGGATGCCGAAGTGGGAATGGGCGGACTGGGCCCGCGGCCTCGCGATGCTCTGGGGGCTCGTCACCGGCGGCTTGTGCGCTGTCGTCTGGCTGCTGCGCCGCCCCCGAGGCTTCGATCCTTCACGGCGCCGGATCCTGGTGGCCGGAGCGGCGGCAGTGCCGGCCCTCGTCGCCGGGGCGGGGGCGGTCCTCGAACGCAACCGCTTCGGTGTCGTCGAGCGGCGGATCGTTCTCCCCAACCTCCCGCCCGGCCTGGACGGCCTCCGCATCGTCCAATTGACCGACATCCACCTCGGACCGTTCCTCGAGGAAGGCGACCTGCGCCGGGTGGTCGCCATGGCCAATGAGCTGCGCCCCCACCTGGCCGTCGTAACCGGCGACTTGATCACCGGCCGCGCCGACCGTCTCAGCGACTGCCTCCGGATCCTCGCCGGCCTCCAGGCCGATGCGGGCGTCTACGGCTGCCTGGGCAACCACGAGATGGTGGCCCGGTGCGAGAGACGGGCCAAACGGGAAGGGGCCGCGCTCGGCATCGAATTCCTTCGCCAGGAGGCCCGGCGCGTACGACTCGGCGGCTCCTCGCTGAATCTCGCCGGGGTGGACTACCAGCGCATGTGGCGGCCCTATCTCGCCGGCGCCGAAGCCCTCCTCGAGCCCGGAGGGTTCAACTTGCTGCTCTCACACAACCCGGATGTTTTCCCGGTGGCGGCCGGTCAGGGCTGGGACCTCACCCTCGCCGGCCATACCCACGGCGGGCAGCTCACTCTCGGAATTCTGCAACAATACATCAATGTCGCACGCTTGTTTACTGATTATGTCTATGGGCTCTATCGCCGTGGTCCGGCGGCGATCTACGTCAGCCGGGGCATCGGGACGGTGGCTGTGCCCGCCCGCTTCGGAGCCCCGCCCGAGATCGCGTTGATCCAACTGTGCGCTACCTGATCATCAGCGACATTCACTCCAACCTGGAGGCGCTGGAAGCCGTCGTCGCCGACGCCGCCGGCGCCTACGACGAAGTGGTCTGCTGCGGTGACGTCGTCGGTTATGGAGCCGATCCCGAGGCCGCGGCCGACTGGGTGCGCCGGCACGCCCGGATCACCGTCCGCGGCAACCACGACAAGGCCGTCGCCGGCGCCGCCGACCTGGAGTGGTTCAACGAGGCGGCCCAGGCGGCCACCCTGTGGACCAGGGAAAACCTGAGCCGCACGAACCTCGACTGGCTGGCCGCCCTGCCCCAGGGACCGCTCGAAGTGGACGGCTTCGAGATCGCCCACGGCTCGCCGCTCGACGAAGACGAGTACATCATCACTCCGGCTCACGCCCGCCGGCTTTTCGGACAAGCCGGCTGGCTTACCTTTATCGGCCATACCCACATCCAGGGCGGCTTTCTCCTGCACCGGAACGGAGTCCGCGCCATAGAACCATTGTGGGAGATGGAAACCCGGCGGGAGTTCGAGCTGAGCGCCGATTACGCCCATCTCATCAACCCTGGCTCGGTCGGGCAACCCCGTGACCACGATTCGCGCGCCGCCTACGCCATCTACGACGCAGACAAGAAACGAGTCGAGTTCCGCCGCGTCCCTTACGATATCGACGCCGCCGCCCGCAAGATCCTCGAGGCCGGGCTGCCGGAGCCCCTGGCCTACCGCCTCCGCCTCGGGCGCTGACTCCCGGACCCCCCGGCCGGGCTCAGACCCCCGCTGCGGCGCGCTCTTTCTCGTAATGCTCGCGGATGCGCCGCGCCAGGGCCGGGCCGACCACCGCCGCCAGGTCCTCTTCGCTCGCTTCCCGCACGCGTCTCGCGCTACCGAGCTTCCGCAGCAGCTTCTGCACGGTCTTCGGCCCTACGCCGGGAATCTCGCTCAGCTCGGACTGGATCCGCGAGGCGGTCCGGCGTTTCCGATGGAACGTGACGGCGAAGCGGTGGGCCTCGTCGCGCAGCGTCTGGATCAGGTGGAGCACCGGCGAATACCGGTCGAGCACCACCGGCTCGTCCTCCTGGCCGTGGACGTAGATGATCTCTTCCCTCTTGGCGATCGCCGCCAGCGGCTGGTTGATGACGCCCAACCCCTCCAGCGCTTCGGCCGCCGCGTGGAGCTGCCCGATGCCGCCGTCCACCAGCACCAGCCCCGGCATCGGTTTGCCCTCTTGCTGCAGCCGCCGGTAACGCCGGCCGACGACCTCGCGCATCGCCGCGTAATCGTCCGTGCCCTCCACTGTCCGGATCACGTACTTTCGGTAGTCGGACTTCTTCATCCGGCCCTCTTCCCACACCACCATGCTCGCCACCTGATCCGTGCCATGAATGTGGGAGATGTCGAAGCACTCGATGCGGCGGGGCGCCTCTTCGAGGTTCAGCGCGTCGCGCAGGGCCTCCTTGATCGTCTCCGCCGCCGGCTGCAGCACGCGGAACCGCTGGTTGAAGCTGTGCTGGGCGTTGGTGGCCGCCAGATCCATCATCGCCTTCTTCGGGCCCCGCTGCGGCGTGTGGATCTCCACCTTGCGGCCGCGCTTCTCGCTCAAGTACTCCTCGAGCACCTCGCGGTCCTCGAACTCCACCGGGACGTGGATTCGGTCCGGGATGTATTGCTGGTCCAGATAGACCTGCTTGAGCAGCGAAGAGAAGAACTCGGAGGAGTCGAACTCCACCAGGTCCTCCCAGAAGTACTCCCGGCGGTCCACCACCCGCCCGTTGCGCAGGTGGAACAGGTTCACGGCCACCAGAGGCGGTTCGGCGTAGTAGCCGTAGATGTCGATGTTCTCGCCTTCGGCGGCGGCCATCTTCTGGCGCTGCTCGATCTCTTCCACCGTGGCGGCCAGGTCCCGCAGCGAGGCCGCCTCCTCGAAACGCAGCTCTTCGGCCGCTTTTTCCATGCGCTTGCGCAGCTCCGCGGCCAGGTCTTTGTGGCGGCCCTCCAGGAACAGCCTCACCTGCCGGACGGCCTCGGCGTGCTCCTCTTCGGTCGTCAGGCCCTCGACGCACGGGCCCAGGCACCGGTGGATGTGGTACTGCAGGCAGGGCTGCGGATGGCTCCGCGTCAGGTCCACTTTGCAGGAGGGTA
>Ga0256841_1000300_pt1 | contig 53117 bp, 53 predicted proteins | sample 356308metaG_FD_185971 | JGI IMG/M metagenome (GOLD analysis project Ga0256841, IMG submission 185971) | Hydrothermal vent microbial communities from Mid Atlantic Ridge, Atlantic Ocean - 356-308 | ecosystem: Environmental > Aquatic > Marine > Hydrothermal vents | place: Atlantic Ocean: Mid... | reverse complement strand
TCGCCGGATCGGGAACGAGAACCGGACAATGAAGGAGGATCGGATCAGGCGGCCGAGGTGGCCGGGGCGCCCGGCAGCGTCAAGGGGTAACCCGCCCCGGCCCACCCGATCAGACCACCGCGCAGATTGTAGGTGTGACGGGCCCCGTGCTGGTTCAGAAAGGCGCAGGCCTGATAGGAACGCGCCCCCGAACGACAGACGATCACCAGGGGCTCCTCCTCGGAGCCGGTCAACAGGCGATTCATCTCAATGGGTACCAGATGGAGCGGGAGCAGCTCCGCGCCCTCGATCACGCCGCGGGCCGTCTCCATGGGGGACCGCACGTCCAGGATACGCACACGGCGCCCAGCGTCGATCCACTGCTTGAGCGTCTGCGCATCGATCTCGTCAACCGGGTACATGCCTCTCCTCGATCTTTGTGTATTAGATAATTCTAATATAGTACGTCGGACCGGCCGTGACCTCAAGCCCGGCCGATAAAGCCCGGCCGATAAAGCCCGGCCGATACGACCGGCGGCGGGATGCCGTACACTGGATAAGCCCCACGGGAACCCAGGCCGCGCCGCCGGAGTCCCAATCTTACGCCATCGCTGCCAGACACGCCGCATGCCGCTCCCCCCCACTTCGCTGCACAAGGCCCTGATCGCCCTGGTCTGCGCCGTCTGTCTGGTCGTGTCCGGACTGCCCGCGGCCCGCGCCTTGGATCTGCGCCTGCCCGAGATGGGCGATCCGGCCGACACCGTCCTCAGTCCAAGCGAGGAAAAGAAACTCGGCGCCATCGTGGAGGCACAGATCCGCAACCAGATGCCCGTGCTGGAGGATCCCGAGCTCGAAAACTATGTCGCGGCACTCGGCCAGCGTCTGATCTCCTCGGCGCTCGACACCGAGCTGCGTTATCGCTTCCTGGTGCTGAACTCCCCCGTGATCAATGCCTTCGCCACGCCCGGCGGCGTGGTCGCCATCTACACGGGCCTCATCGAGGCGGCCCGCAACGAAGCCGAACTGGCCGGCGTGATGGCCCACGAGATCGCCCACGTGTCCCAACATCACATGGCGCGCATGGTGGCCGAATCACGCCAGATCACAGTGGCCACCGCCCTCGGGCTGCTCGCCGCCATCGCCATCGGCATGACCGGCGGGGGCAACGCCGGGGCGGCGGCCCTCCAGGGGACCATGGCGGCCTCCGCGCAGGCCCGGCTCGCCTTCTCGCGGGACTACGAGCGCGAGGCCGACCGGGTGGGCATGCGGCTGCTCGTCGCATCCGGATACGATCCGGCCGGCATGCCCGACTTTTTCGAGCGTCTGCAGCGTGAAAACCAGCTCAACGCCGGCCGGACGCTGGAGTTCCTCAGCACGCACCCCCTCACGCTGGACCGCATCAGCGATACGCGCAACCGCGCCGAGCAGCTACGCCACCGCAGCGACAACGCGGTGGTGAGCGACCGCCCCGAGTTCCACTATGCCAAGGCCCGGGTACGCGCCCTGACCACGGCCCCTTCGGCGATCATCGCCCGGCGTGACCGCCTGCGTGGCGCCGCCGAGCGCTACATGCTCGCGGTGGCCTATCTTCGCGACGGTCAGCCGACCCGCGCCGTCGCCCTGCTCGAGGAGCTGCGCCGGCAGTCCCCGGACAACCTCTGGATCCAGCTCGCCCTGGCCCGCGCCTGGATGGATACGGGGCAATTCGGCAAGGCGGACCGGCTGCTCGCCCGGATCGACGCGCTGTTTCCCGATCTCCAGGCGGTGACCTACTACCGGGCACGTTCCTTATTGCGGCAGCAACGCGGCGCCGAAGCGCTGGCCCTACTGCAGCAGCACACCTCCCGGCAGTGGCCCAGCCCCCTGTTGCTGCGCCTGGAGGCCCGGGCCGCCGCGGCCGCGGGGAAGGACTGGCTGGCACACGAGGCCCTGGCGGACTTTCACACCGCCTATGGCCAATACGGCGCCGCCCTGGAGCAGCTCCAACTCGCGCTCCGGAGCAAAGGGATCGACCCGGTCTCCCAGGCACGCATCCGGGCCAAGCGCAAGGAGATCGCCTCGCTGCGCGGACGGGAACGCGCAGGGCACCGCGGAAAAAACCCCTGACCGCGCCATGCCCCATCCCGCCTTTCGGTCCGGGCCGGCCGGCGGAAAAATGCCGGATCCACCCGCCGCACCCCGCGAGACCCTGTCGGTCGGCCTCCAGAGGTGTTGCATCTGATTGAAAAATATGAGTTTTCAACAGAGCCGCTTTGGGCCCGCCAAAATGGACGGGGCCGACCCGTGACAGGGTCAGCCCCATATTGCGAAATACGCGGTTTCCGGTATCCTACGGTCGTTCTGATACGTGTGGCCGCAAGACAAGAACAACAGCGGCGAAAAGCCCCACAGGGACCGGTCGCACGCGGAAGGAACCCCACAACGACCCTTCAAACCAAGCAGGAGGACTCATGCGCAAACCCATCCTCATCACGATGGCCGCCTCGCTGAGTGTGCTCGTGGTGGCCTGCGCCACGGCGCAGGACAAGAGCGCGGCCGCCTCTTCGGCATCCGCCATCGAACAAGGCAAGAAGATCGCCTTCGACCGCAAGAAAGGCAACTGCCTGGCCTGTCACCAGATCGCAGGCGGCACCCTGCCCGGAGACATCGGTCCACCGCTGGTGGCGATGAAGGCGCGTTATCCCGACAAGGCCAAGCTGCGTGCCCAGATCTGGGATGCACGCAAGAAGAACCCCCATACGATCATGCCTCCGTTCGGACCGCACCATATCCTGAGCGAGAAGGAGATCGACTTGGTCACGGACTTCATCTACTCCCTGTAGCCCATCTCGCAGGTCTGAGCATTCATTGGAGGAATCCCCACATGAACGAACACCGTAGACTGTTCCTCAAGGGCACCCTGGCCATCGGCGCACTGAGCGTCGCCGCCGGCGCGGGTCTGCTGACCCCCGGCGACGTGCTGGCCGCCTGGCCCGAAGCCGCCTTCAAGGCCAAGACCGTGGACGACGCCCTGAAGGGTCTGATGGGCGGAGCGGCCTTCGAGAGCTCCGACGCCATCAACGTGAAGGCCCCGGACATCGCCGAGAACGGCGCCGTGGTCCCCATCACGGTCAGCAGCTCGCTCAAGGACGTCACGAACATCGCCATCCTGGCCTCGGCCAATCCCAGCCCCCTGACTTCCGCCTACGAGCTGGGTAAAGGCACCCATGCCTACATCTCCACCCGCATCAAGATGGGCAAGACCGGCGACGTGATCGCCATCGTGAAGTCGGGAGGCAAGGTGTACGGCGCCAAGAAGCAGGTCAAGGTCACCATCGGCGGCTGCGGCGGCTGACCCGAGCCTCACGATCCCACACGCAAACCGAATCGAGGTAGAACCCTATGGCTAAATCCACCATCAAGATCCGCGCCCGGGAAAAGGATGGCGTCGTCACCGTCAAATGCCTCATCAGCCATCCCATGGAGACGGGTAGCCGGAAGGACAAGAAGACCGGCAAGCTGATCCCGGCCCATTACATCACCGAGGTGACGGCCGAGAGCAACGGGGAGAAGAAGCTCACCGCCTACTGGGGCGGCGGCATCTCCAAGAACCCCTACCTGTCCTTCAAGTACGACGGCAAGAAAGGGGACAAGGTGAAGCTCTCCTGGGTCGACAATCAGGGCCAGTCCGACTCGCTGGAAACCACGGTGAAGTAAACCACGGACGAACCACCCGATCCGGGAATGCGGCGCGCTCGCCGCACTCACCAGGGGACTGACCGAGAGAATGGAGGAACACAGCGTGAAAGCGAAACTCATCGCCATTGCCGCCGCAGCCATGGTCGGCATGACCATGGCCGTGCCCGCGGCCCTGGCCAGTCCGGAGGACGACCTGAAGGCCTTCCGGGAATACTTCAAGAAGCGATTCCCGAACGTCCCGTTCGAAGACTTCGCCAACGGGGTTTATGCCATCGACCCCGCCGCCCGTGAGCAATGGGAGGCGATCGAGGAGTTCCCGCCCTACGAGATCAACATCGAAAAGGGCAAGGAGCTCTTCCACAAGCCGTTCAAGAACGGCAAGACCATGGCCTCGTGCTTCCCCGGCTACAAAAAGGGGATAAAACAAAATTACCCGTATTTCGACACGAAATCGGGCAAGGTGAAGACCCTGGAGCTCGAGATCAACGAGTGTCGCGAGAAGAACGGCGAGAAACCCCTGCCCTGGGGCAAGGGGCCCATCGCGGACATATCAGCCTACCTTACCTATCTCTCCCGAGGCCACAAGACCGACGTAAAGATCCCCAACAAGGCCGCCGAGGCGGAGTATGAGAAGGGCAAGCACTTCTTCTACGCCAAGCGGGGCCAACTCAACCTGGCCTGCGCGGACTGCCACGTGTACTACGCCGGTCATCACATCCGCGCCGATCTACTGAGCCCCGCGCTGGGTCACACCACACACTTCCCGGTATACCGATCCAAGTGGGGCGGACTGGGCACCCTGCACCGCCGCTACGCCGGCTGCAACAAGCAGGTACGCGCCAAACCCTTCCCCAAGCAGGGTGAAGAGTATCGTGCCCTTGAGTACTTCCATACGTACATGAGCAACGGCCTACCCATCAACGGCCCCGGCGCTCGCAAGTAACGCCGGACGACGGCACTGAGGCCCGGCACCGGCGGCAAAAGGGTGCCGGGCCTTTTGGTCTCCGCCATGAACCAAGGGGTGGAGCTTCCCTCGCGCTGGCTCGTCGCGCAGGCCGCCGTCCGTCCCCTCGCTTCGGCGCTCCTGCACCCCGCGGCCCAACTCGACTTCCGCCGGCTCCACCGGCTCATCGCACATCCCCGGCGCTGGACGGCTCGGTTTCACGAATCTCCCCGCCTGCGGGAAGCGCTGGCCATCCATTGCGCCCTCAGGGGCACCGTACCCGTCCCCCATGACATACGACCGACCTCGGGCGGGACGCGCCCCCGTCTCCCGCCGGCCCGGGGCAAGCCGCTCGCCAACGCCTGGAGCCAGCCCCTGCTGGCCGCGGCCACCAGCGGCACCACGGGCCGACCGCGCCGGATCCTGCTGACCGCCGGCAACCTGGCCGCCTCGGCCGCCGCCGTGTCGTCGGTCGTCGGTCTGGCTGCCGGGGATCGCTGGCTCAACGTGCTACCGCTGACCCACGTGGGAGGGATCGCCATCCTGGCTCGTTGCCTGTATGCGGGTGCCGCCATGATCCTGCGGGAACGTTTCGACGCGGAGGACGTGCTGGCGATCCTGTGGGATCTCGACGTCAGCCACGTCTCTCTGGTGCCCGTGATGCTCGCCCGCCTGCTGGACTGCTCGGGCGACGCACCACCCCCCGCCCGGCTGCGTGTGGCCCTGGTTGGAGGGGACCGGCTCGACACCCGCCTGGCCGAACGGGCATTGGCGGCAGGCTGGCCGATCCACGTCTCGTGGGGAATGACGGAGACCGCCTCGAGTGTGTGCATCCGGGCGCTCGGCCGCGCAACGCCCCCGGACACCACGCGTGTGGGCCGGCCGATCCAGGGCCTGCGGGTCGGCACCTCGGGCCACGGCGCCCGCCTTTCGGTCCGCGGCCCTCAAGTCTCGCCGGGGGCCTCTCGCGCCACCTTCCGCGCCACGGACCGCACCCGGGTTCCCCCCGCCCGTTCCGTCCTCTGCCGCGACCATGGCGCGGTGCAGCCCGATGGACAGGTGCGCGTACTCGGCCGGCATGACCGTATGGCCGTCAGCGGCGGCGTGAACGTACCGCTGGACGCCGTGGAACGGGCCCTGCTGGAACACCCCCAGATCCGTGAGGCCTGCGTGGTCGCCGTACCCGACCCGGTGTGGGGAGATCGCATCGCGGCGCTGCTCGTGCTGGACCGCGATGCCATGGATCCGCTCTCCTGGATCCGGGCCCGGCTGCCGCCGGCCTGGCGACCCCGCCGCATCGTTCGGCTCGCGGAACTGCCGCGCACGGCGCTCGGCAAGCTCGACCGCGATGCCGCCCGCCGACTCCTGTCGAAACCCGCTTGACGCGGGTCAACCCCACCGAGCCGGGCGAGATACCCGCCGGCGTTACCCGGTAGAATATCAGGCAGGCCCCGGTTCGGCGGGCATCCCCGGCAACCACGACAGACGATCCTTCCCATGGCACAGACCAACGACGAGACCATTGCGAAATCCCCGCTGGGCAGCGAGCTCGCCCGGGAGGAATGCCAGACGCTGGCCCCCATCATGCACCAGCGTGCGCTGGCCGATGGGGAGACCCTGTTCCGCGAGGGGGACACCGACGACACGCTCTACATCCTGGCCTCCGGGCGCCTCGAGGTGACCCGCGACGTGGGCGGTGGCGATCATGTCACCCTCCATGTGCTCAAGCCGGGAGACCTCGCCGGCGAGATGGCCTTCGTGGACGGCCATCCACACACGGCGACGCTGCGCGCGCTGGGCAACGCACAGGTCATGGAGCTTCGCCGGGAGGACCTCGAGCGATTGATCGACTCCCACCCCTGGATCGTCTACAAGGTGATGAAGGCCATCATCCGCTCCGTGCACGGCACCCTGATGCGCATGAACCAGCAATACGTGGAGATGACCAATTACATCAGCCGCGCCCACGGACGTTATTGAGGCAGGCCGCTGTAATACGCCCGTGGCGGGCCGATCGAACGCACGCGCGGCGGCGCACGAGACCTGATCGACCGGCAGGGAAGCAGGCGGCGCACAACACGGTCACCGGCCCGGCGGCGGGGCAACGCCCTGCCGAGAGTGGCCGCGACGGCGCCCGACGTACCCCCTACACGGCGTTTCCTCCGGCGCCTTCCGCCGCCGGGTGGACTCCCAGGCCCGGTTCTCCGGGCAGACGGAGCACGCCATCCCGGGTCTGTGGGAAGGCAGCCGTATCGGCGGCGAGCCAGTCCGCCGTGCCCAGCCCCTGGGCGACGTTCGCGGTGCCGAGCGCGGCCGCGGCCTGCGCCACCGCCATCAGTCCCACCGCCGATTCCAGGGTGCTGGTGAGCACCACCTGCACGCCGGCGCGCCGGGCCCGCTCGGCCAGTTCCACCACGCCCCCCAGTCCATGCACGGTGGGCTTCAGGATCCAGCGCCGCACGGCCCCGGCAACCGCGGCGGCGCGGCGCACCTCCTCGTCCAGCGCCAGGGGATAAGAGACCGCGTGCTGCCAGCGCGCCAGTTCCGGGAGAGCCATGCCCGCACATGGGGCCTCCACCGCCTCCAAGGGCCAGCGGCCACAGCGGGCCAGGGCGCGGCGCGCCTCCCGCAACGACCACGCGCCGTTGACGTCCAGCCGCAGGGCAACCCCGCCCAGCCCGGGAATCAGGCGCGCCAGGGCAGCCAGCTCGACCGCCGCAGGACGCATGCCGAGCTTGATCTTCACCACCCGGAAGCCGCGCTCGGCCGCCGCATCCAGCCGCCGGCCGATCGCACGGTCGAGCGGCCCCAGGGCCGCATTGACGGGAACCGCGTCCGGGGCCCGGGGAATCAGCAGCCGGCGCAACGGCCGGTGGAGCAACTGCCCAAGGACGTCGAGCGCGGCCGCCTCGCAGGCGAAACGTACTGGACCGGACAGGCCCGCCACCCGTTGCAACCAACGCCCGAGCGGCACGCCCGCGCTCCGGCCGGCAAGCCACGCGAGCTGCATCCCGGCCACACGCGGCGAGACCGTCCCCGCCGCCGGCCACGGCGCGCAGTCCCCCCAGCCCCGCAGGCCCCTGTCCGTGTCCAGTCGCAACAGCCATCCGCGGCGAACGCCTGTTGCACCGCGCGCCGAGACCCACGGCCGGCGCAATGCGAGCGCGTAGGGGCGGATCTGGAGATCCGTGACCCGGACCGCCCCGCACGGAGCACCGGCGAGCGTACCGATCCACGGGCGGCCGCTGAGGTTCACCGGGACAGGAAGCGTCCGGCCACCAACCCCGCCGCGATCAGGACACCGAAAGCCGCCTCCCAGCGGGCCGTGGCCACGAGCAACCGGTTGTAGGCCGGCCCCGGTGGCTGGGCACAGATCTCATGGGCCAGGGAAAGCGCCCAGGGGAGCAGTAGCCATGCGCCGGCCAGCCACCACGACCCGCCGGCCACCAGCGGCAGCAGCCCCAGCGCGGGCGCGAGCATCAGCGCGGCATACAGCCCACGCATCGCCCGCAACCCCCACCGCACGGCCAGGGTGCGTTTACCCACCCGCGCGTCTTCGTTCCTGTCCCGGGTGTTGTTCACCACCAAGACCGCCGCCGCCGGGAGGCCCAGGATCGCCCCCAGCCACAGCGCGTCGAAACCCACACGCCCGGTTTGCAGGTAATAGGTGCCGGCCACCGCGGCCACCCCGAAAAATGCCCAGACGAAGAGCTCCCCGAGCCCCAGATAGCCCAACGGCCTCGGGCCGCCGGTGTACGCCAGCCCACAGGCCACGGCCGCCGCGCCCAGCAGGGCAATGGGCCAACCCCCGCGCAGGACCAAGCCCACGCCCGCCAACACGGCGAGCCCGAACAACGCATGCGCGGCCCGTCGCACCGCCGGCGCGGGCAGCCGGCCCGACGCCACCACCCGCTCCGGTCCCTTGCGGGTGGCCGGATCGTCGGCTCCCCGCTCGAAGTCGGCCACGTCGTTGTGCAGGTTGGTGCCGGCTTGGATCGCCAGGGCGGCGAAAAGCGTGAGCAGCGCGACAGGAAGGTCCAGACGACCCGTATGGTGCCAGGCCAGGGCGAGCCCCACGAACACGGGGGTGGCGCCGATGACGAGGGTACGCGGCCGGATGGCCGCGATCCAAGCGCGTCCGTTTGCGCTCATGGGCCCGGGCATGCCGGGCACCGCCCCGTGCATGGTCTCAGGTGGCCCGGTCGAAGGACTCCGTCCCGTAGCGCCATACGCGCAGGCTATCGGACCAGTGATCCGGGGGCAAGCCGGCCTTCACCTTGAGATGGGTGAGGAACTGCCGGGGGTCGGGGAGTTCCTCCCAAACACTGGGCAGGAAGGTGCCCTTGTGCCCCCCGTCCTGGAGAATCAGGCCGTCGCGTCCCGGGCGAAGCTGGGCCAGCAGCTCCTCCTCGGAGTCGAACTGCAGCGCTTCCGGCGGGCCCAGGACCGAGATGTGAATATGCAGGTCGTCCAGCTCCTCCGGCCGCAAGGGCATGAACCGGGGATCGCGGAAGGCCGCGGCGAAGGCGTTTTCCGCCACGTCCTGCACCAGTGGACGCCATGCCTCCAGGGTGCCGATGCAACCACGCAACCGGCCGTCTCGATGCAGGGTGACGAAACTGGCGCCGGGCTCGCGCAGGATTTCCGGATAATCCTCCACGCGCACCCGCAGCGGCCGGCCGGTCTGCAGTCCGTTGCGGATGGAGTCCCGCGCGACCTCCAGGAGAATGGCCCGCTCGGCGGGCCCGAGCCGCGCGGGCGGATCGACTGGATCAGTGGAAGACATAGGCGCCGTACCCCACCACCCGATCCCGTGGGCCGGCCGTGTCGCCGGAGTTGCGTAGATCGACGATCTCCGCCCGCAACCCGTGGCGTCGCGCGGCGCGCAGCAGCCCGCGCACCGGCGTCGCCCCGCAGGCCTGCTCGTGATCGATGTCCTCGTCGCGCAGGTCGGCGATGGCCTCCGAGGTCACCGCGTCGATGCGCCGCGCCTGCTCGTAGGGCAGATAATGACTCAGATCGGAGCTCACCACGATCAGGGTCTCGTCGCCATCCCACAGCCGCTCGAGGACCTGGGCCACTTGTTCCGGCGTGGCATCACCCACCACCAGGGGCACCAGCTCGAAGTCGCCCAACACCTCCTGCAGGAAGGGCAACTGAACTTCCAGGCTGTGCTCGGGGGCGTGCGGCAGATCCGACCGGCCCACGAACGGCAGGTCGGACAGTGCCTCGATGGCCTGCTGATCGACATGCACCCGTCCCAGCGGTGTATCGAAATACTCGGCCTGCGGCGCGGCGATCCCCACGAAGGGGACCCGATGCGCCGGTCCAAGCAGCACCACCCGGCGGATCCGCCCCGCCAGTGGCAACAGACGCGCGTAGGCGGTGGCCGCCACCGGACCCGAGTACACATAGCCGGCATGCGGCACGATCACGGCCTTCGGCGGCGCGGCCTGCGACCGCGGCACGCCGCGCAGAAAAGCCTGGATTTCCTGATGCAGTCTCGCCGGATCGGCTGGATAGAACATGCCGGCTACCGCCGGCGGACGTATGGTTGCCATGAATGTAACACCTCCCGAAACGGCGTGGCGCCGCCTCGTTCACGGCGCCTTCAGACCCATGAGTGGGCCTTCGCGCGCCGGATTTCAAGTCGTCAGAACACGACATTGGCGCGCAATCCTCCGATCCAAGCCTCCACGTCCGATCCATGGCGGTAGTCGTCCCGCATCCACTGCAGATCCAGGCTCCAATCCACCGCCTTCCCCAGCCGCCACCGCCAGTACACCTCCACGAGCTGGGTGCCCCTGAGGCCGGTGTGATCCATGCCCTCCAGCATGGCGTATCCGATCCCGACGCGGTCCGAGGGGCGGCCCCACGCGCGCCCCGACCATACCGCCCCGCCAGAGAGCATGCTGCGGTATACGCCGTCCCCGCGCTCGGCCTGCACCTGGCCCCGAAAAAACACGCCCAGCGTATCGCCCAGCGCTTGATCCATGTTGAGGGCCACCGCCGCGATCCGCCGGTCGTGCATCCGGCCGTCGGGGGCCGGGTGGCCGGGCCCGGAGAGAAAACCCAGCACCCGCGTGTGGCCTTCCCCCCAGGGCGTCTGCGCGGTGTAGACCAGCTCGCCGGCCCCATAATCCAGATGCATGCTGTTGTCCAGGCTGCCCAGGACACCGGCCGCGCGCAGCGACCAGGGACCGCGGTCCCATTGCAGCACTGCGGCGGGTTCGTAGTTGGGCAACACACTCTTGGCCACGTTCACCAGGGCCTGATTCATGAATTGACCGTCCTGATCGTTGGCGTAGTCGTTCTCGTCGATGAAACGGGCCACATCGACGATCCCCAGCGTGAGCCGGAACACCCCCAACCCCTTCATCGGAATGCGCCGCTGAACCCAGCCTTCCAGGAGATAGCTGCGGTCGGTGCCATCGATACCTCGCACGTCGTCACCCAGATCTCCCCCATAGGGCGCCAGCACCGTGGGCGTATGGGCATTGAGTCCGTTTCCCGCGGCGAATCGCGCCCACAGGAACACGACATCGTCGGGCGTCGGCTCCCATCGAGGGGCGACATCCAGCAGCGCCGCACCGCCCGCCCGGGAAGCCGGCCCGGAAAAGACTCCATGCTGGCCGATGCCCCGCAACGCGAGATCCACCGACAACCCGTGCCCCAGATCCCAGGCCTGCGCAACCCCGAACCAGGCCGGCAACAACATCAACCACCACCGCAGCGGGCGACGGCACGCCGCCCAGACCTCAGTCCATGTCATTTCTATCCGTTTGCCCTCCATCAAATGGCATGGAATTGCTCATGTTAACGAGAATGATTCGTATATGTATGACGGGCATCAATCGCTACCGTCACGACCATGCGATCGACGGGGATCTGCGCGCCCGGCGCCCAGCGGAGGACCTTCCCGGCGGTGGAGATGGCGGATGCGCCTGTGCCCCGCGGGACGTGCCGAATCGCGAATGGATCAGCCGAAACGCCAGCGGTACCAGCGCAGGCCCAGGAGTTCGTGCAACGCCAGCCGGGTTTCGGCCAGCGCGCGCGCCTGAGGGATCCAGGCCATCCAGCCCCTTCCCAGGACGTCGTCGCGCGCAAAGCCGATAGGCGCCGGGACGACCTCGAAACCGGCCTGCTCGAAACACCAGCGGGCCCGAGGCATGTGAAAGGCATGCGTGACCAGGACCACCGTGCGCACGCCGGCGGGCCGCAACAGATCGCGCGCATACCGGGCGTTCTCCCAGGTGTTGCGGCTGTGCGCCTCCGTCCAGCGCACCGGCACCCCGAAGTCTTCCTCCAATAGGCGACGTGCGAGCACCGCCTCGGCCACCGGCTCCCCGGCATAGACGGGACCGCCACTGACCAGGACGGGCAGTTTGGTCTCGCGGTACAGGCGCGCCGCCAGCAACAGACGCTGCAGCGCCGGCCCGTTGAGCAACGGACCCGTGCCGTTGCCCCGCGCTGCGAACTCCACCCCCGCGCCAGGTACCACGATCGCCTGGGCCTCGGCCGGCACCGCCTCCAAGGGCGCGAGGCCCCGCTCCAGCCGGCTCATCACATAGTGGGCCGCCTTCGGCGTGCTGGCCGCATACAGGCTCAACGCCCCCGCCAGCAACAAGACGAATGCGACAAAACGCCCCCAGCCGTACAGCAGGATGGCCAGCAGCAGGAGAAGCAGCGGACCGCCGGGTGGGAGCACCAGGTATTCCACGGCCCGAACCAGCAGCGGAGACATCACGCCAGCCCTCGGGCCTGCAGGTCGGCATGGTAGGAGGAACGCACCAGGGGGCCGCTGGCCACCTGCTCGAAGCCCATTCGCTCGCCCAACCTGCGCAAGCGCTCGAACTCGGCCGGGGAGACAAAGCGCTCCACCGGCAGGTGATCGCGACTGGGCTGGAGGTATTGGCCCAGGGTGAGCATCCGGCAGCCGGCGGCGCGCAGGTCGTCCATCACCGCCTCGACCTCCTCCGGCGCCTCCCCCAACCCCAGCATGAGGCCGGATTTGGTGGGGACCTGGGGATGGTGCGCCCCGAAACGGCGCAGCAACTCCAGTGACCCGCGATAGTCCGCGCCGGGACGGACCCGCCGGTACAGCCGCGGAACCGTCTCCAGATTGTGATTGAACACGTCGGGCGGGGCCTCGGCCAACGCCTCCAGGGCCCGTTCCACGCGTCCGCGAAAATCCGGCACCAGGGTCTCCACCCGGATGCCCGGGTTGTGCGCGCGGATGGCACGCACACAGGCTACGAAATGCCCGGCTCCCCCGTCGCGCAGATCGTCGCGATCCACCGAGGTCACCACCACATAGCGCAGCCCCAGCGAGCGCACGGCCCGCGCCAGGCGCTCGGGCTCGGCGGGGTCGGGCGGCAATGGGCGGCCGTGGGCCACGTCGCAGAAGGGGCAGCGGCGCGTACAAATGTCACCCAGGATCATGAACGTCGCGGTCCCCCCGCCGAAGCACTCGCCCAGGTTGGGACAGGAGGCTTCCTCACACACCGTGTGCAGGCCGTGCTCGCGCAGCAGACGGCGGATGCGCGCCACCTCCCGCGTGTCGCCGAGGCGCACGCGGATCCAGGCGGGCTTGCGTGGCGGGCGATCACCGGCCGGACGGATCTTCACCGGATTGGCGGCGACCTTGGCGCGGGCGCGCTGCTTCTCGCCCGGGCGCGGACCGCGTCGTTCCATGCTCATGTTCGAGGGGCCCCCTTGCCTGCGGTGAGTCGTTCCACCCAGATATCCACCCAGCGCGCGGCCACCGCATCCGCATCCAGCGCCACGTCGTGATCCGCCAGCCGCGTCACCGCCAGGCCACGCATGCCGCAGGGCTCGATGCGTTGGAAGGGCGCCAGATCCAGGTCCACGTTGATCGCCAGGCCATGATAACTGCATCCCCGCCGCACGCGCAGGCCCAGCGAAGCGATCTTGGCCCCATCCACGTACACCCCGGGAGCGCCGGGACGCCGCGCGGCGGCAATCCCGAATCCGGCCAGCAGTTCGAGGGTGACGGCCTCCATGCGCTCGACCAGGGCGCGCACGCCCCACCCCAGGCGGCGCAGATCCAGCAGCAGATAGATCACCGCCTGTCCCGGCCCGTGGTAGGTCACCTGACCGCCCCGGTCACTGCGCAAAACGGGGATGCTCCCCGGATCCAGGAGGTGCCGTGCGCGTCCAGCCAGGCCCAGCGTATAGACCGGCTCGTGCTCCACCAACCAGATCTCGTCCGGCGTGCGCGCCGTGCGCCGCGCCGTGAACGCGCGCATGGCCGCCCACACCGGTTCGTATCCGCGCCGCCCCCAGCGGCGTTCGACCAGGGTCGCCCCACCGGGCTCAGAGGGCGACCAAGACCTGCTCGCAGGCGGTGAGATCGCGGTAGATGGCATCGAGCTGGGCGCGGCTGTGCGCCGTGATGAGGATGGTGACGCTCACGTAATTGCCGCGCGCACTGCGCGTGACGCGCACGGCGTGGCGCGAAAGCTCGGGCACGTGCGCGCGGACGATGGCCTCCACCCGCGCCTGGAAGCCGGGGTCGGCCCGGCCCATGGCCTTGATGGGAAACGCACAGGGGAAGGTGAGCGGCGTGGTCTCCTGGTTCACGCCGCCTCCCGCTCGCGCCAGTCCAGGAACAATGCGTGGACCCGGCGCCACAGCGGGCCGGGGATACCTGACCCCACCGGCCGACCGTCCAGGCGCGTCACCGGCACCACGTCCTTGGTGGAGCTGGTGATCCAGATCTCGTCGGCCTGTTCCAAGAAGGCCTGGGGCACCGGCCGCTCCTCGCAGGCCAGCCCCGCGCCACGGAGCAATTCCACCACCAGGTCCCGGGTCACGCCGGGCAGCAGGTCCCGCCCGTGCGGGGGGGTGATCGCCACCCCCTCATGGACCACGAACAGATTGGTCGCCGCCCCCTCCACCGCATAGCCGTCGCGGATGAACAGGGCCTCGTCGGCCCCCCGGTCGCGCGCGGCCTGCCGGCCCAGCACGTTGGCGATCAGGCTGGTGGTCTTGATGTCGCAGCGCCGCCAACGAATGTCCTGGAGCGTGATGGCGGAAAACCCCCGTGCCAGCTGTTCAGCCCCGGGCGGGTGCAGCGGTCCGGCCATGGCGAACACCGTGGGGGGCACGTCGGGGAAGGCGTGGTCGCGGGGAGCCACGCCCCGGGTCACCTGCAGGTAGAGGCTCACCTCCGACCAGGGCGCTCTGTCCACCAGACCCTGAACCACCGCCGACCACGCATCCCGGCCCAAGGGTTCGGGAATGCGCACCTCCCGCAACGAGCGGGACAGGCGTTGGAGATGCTGCGGGAGGCGAAACGGCCGCCCCGCATGCACCGGGATCACCTCGTAGACGCTGTCGCCGAACAGAAACCCCCGGTCCAGCGGCGAGATCCGCGCCTGTCCCAGATCCAGGAATTCGCCGTTCAGCCACGCCGGCCGCCGGGCCCAGTCGGGTTCCATGCTCATTCGAACCACAACAGGACCGTATCCACCGCCAGGCGCCAGAGCCCGCCCTCGGGGTCCTCGCGCAGGGCGACCAAAGGAACACGGCGCAGCACCTCGTCGTCCAGGCGCACCACCACCGTCCCCAGGGGTTGCCCCTTGGCCACCGGCGCCATGACCCGCCCCTGCGGCTCGGTTCGCGCCTCCAGATCGTCGTAGCGCCCCTTGGGCACGGTCACGAAGAACGCCTCCCGCACGCCGGCCGGGACCGTCTCGGTCTCGCCCTTCCACACTCGGAGGTTGGTCAGGGCTTCCCCGGCGTCGAACAGCTTGTGGGTCTCGAAATTGCGAAAGCCATAGCTCAGCAGGGCCTGGCTTTCAGCGGTCCGCTTGCGGTCGCTGGAAGTCCCCATCACCACCGAGATCAGACGCATTCCATCGCGCACCGCGGAAGCCACCAGGCAGTAGCCCGCTTCCTTCGTATGGCCCGTCTTGAGCCCGTCGACCGAGGCATCCTTCCACAGCAGTCGGTTGCGGTTGGGCTGGGTGATGGGCTTGCGCCCCCCCGAATAGGCCACGGGCGTGGTGTATTCCTTCTCGGCGAAGAGCTTGTATTCCTCGGGGAAATCCCGGATGAGGTGCCGCGCCAGAACGGCGATGTCGTGCGCGGTCATGTAGTGGTCGTCATGGGGCAGGCCGGTGGCATTGACGAAATGGGAGTTTTTCAGCCCCATGGCCTTGGCTTCCGCGTTCATCAGGCCCGCGAACGCCTCCTCGGTGCCCGCCACGTGTTCGGCCAGGGCGATGCTGGCATCGTTACCGGAGGCCACGATCATGCCGCGGAGCAGGTCCCGCACCGGGACCCGCTTGCCCACGCGGATGAACATCTTGGAGCCCTCGACCCGGCTGCCCCAGGCCCGCTCGCTCACCTCCACCGGATCGTCCCACCCGATGTGCCCCTCGCGCAGCGCCTTGAACACCACGTAGGCGGTCATCACCTTGGTGATGCTGGCCGGCGCATGCGGCGTGTCGGCGTCGCGCTCGGCGAGCACCGCGCCGCTGTCGGCGTCCATCAGGATATAACTGCGGGCCTCCAGGGCCGGGGGGGCGGGCAAGGGTCTGGAGCCCGCAAACCCCGCAAGCGCCAGGAACGATAGAAACAAGCCAATCCAGATTCTCGACATGGGACCTCTATGCGAACGATGACAGGATTCGGGAGACGTTCTGGGCGAGCCGCCGGCGGGGTCAGTCGATGACCACACGATAGTCACGGATCCCCCGGGCATCGAGACGCGACATCACGGCATCGGCCGCGGCGGGATCCGGCAGCGGCCCGATGCGGACCCTGAACAGCTTCCGGCCATTGACCTCCCCCGGCACGAGGCGGGCATTGTCGAACGCTTCGCTCTCCAGGCGGTGCAGCACCCGGCGGGCATTGTCCCTCTTGGAGAAGGCGCCCACCTGGACATAGAGCTTCGGCGGCGAGGAGGCCGGCACCGGCGGCCTGCCGTCGGTGTCCGTCCGGGCGGTGTCGAGGGAGATGGCCCGCACCTCCACCAGACCCGTGCCCTTCTCCGCAATGCCCAGCTTGGTCGCCGCCGCGTAGGACAGATCGATGATTCGATTGGCATGGAACGGTCCCCGATCGTTGACCTTCACGACGACGCTGCGCCCGTTCTCGAGATTGGTCACGCGCACGTAGGTGGGCAGCGGCAGCGTCCGGTGCGCCGCGGTCATGGCGTACATGTCGTAGGGTTCGCCGCTGGAGGTCCGCTTGCCGTGGAACTTCCGCCCGTACCAGGACGCCAATCCCCGCTCCACATAGCCTTCGGCGGTCTCGCGCACGTAGTAACGACGGCCGTAGACCTCGTAGAACGGCGGATTGCCGTAGCGGCTGCGGGGCTCGGGCCGTGGCACCGCATCGGGCGTGTCCGGAGGTACCGGACGATCTCCCGGGCCGTCCCGGGGCTCCGGTCCAGAGCAGGCGCTCAACAGCAGCGCCAGCACGAGCAGCCACGGCAAGGAACGACCCATACGTACCGCCCGCGCCTCACCGCGCGCCGGAGCGCCCGGCTTTCGTTCTCGCCTCGGCGATCTCACGGCTCAACTGATACACGGCCATGGCATACAGGGGACTGCGGTTGTACCGGGTGATGACGTAGAAATTGTCGAAACCGATCCAGTATTCCTTGCGGGCCGGTCCCTTGTCGTATTCGAGGAACACCACCTTGGAGACTCCGTCCAGGGCCCCCGACACCGGCCGGACGCCATGGCTGGCCAGCATGGAGACCGGCACGACGGGCTTGGTGCCCTTGCGCGGCAGCTCGCGGAACGCCTTACCCTCCACCCGCGCCTCCACGGCCACGGGTGCGTCGGCCTTCCAGCCGTGGCGCTTGAAGTAGTTGGCCACGCTGCCGATGGCATCCTCCGCGTCCCAGAGATCGCGCCGGCCGTCCCCGTCGAAGTCCACCGCATAGGCCCGGTAGCTGCTCGGAATGAACTGGCCCATGCCCATGGCCCCGGCATAGGAGCCCTTGATCGCCGTGGGATCCATGCGTTCCTCGCGCGTCAGCAGCAGAAACTGCTCCAGCTCGCCGCGGAAGAACTCGCCACGCTTGGGATAGTCGAAGCCCAGGGTGGCCAAGGCGTCCAGCACCCGGTAACGACCGGTGCGTTTTCCATACAGGGTTTCCACCCCGATGATGGCCACGATGATCTCCGGATCCACGCCGTACTCACGGGCGGCCCGCGCGATCGTGTCCGCGTGTTCGTTCCAGAACCGTACCCCGCCCTGGATGCGGTCGGGATTCAGGAAGATCCTGCGGTACTGATACCAGGGCTTGGCCTCGGCCGGCCGCGAGATGGCCTTCAGGATACTGTCTTGGCGCCGCACCCCTCCGAACAGGGTACGCAGGGCCTGGGCGTCGAAGCCATGCTTGCGACTCACCCGGTCGATGAAAGCCTCCACTTCGGCGCGTTCGGCGTAGTCTCCCCGCGCCGCGGCGGCCACCGCCGACGCCACGGTACTCACCCAGAGCAGCAGCCCCACCACGGCCGTGCGGCATAGCATCAAGCGAAGCGGTTTCAACGGGCTAGCAGTCTTCGGTGAGAATGAATGGACATGAGCATACCGAAAGCCGTCATCAACGTCACCATGGAAGTCCCGCCATAGCTGATCAGCGGCAAGGGCACACCCACCACCGGCAGGATGCCCGAGACCATCCCCATGTTCACGAAGCAATAGACGAAAAAGGACAGGCTCAGCGAGCCGGCCAGCAGCCGGGCATAGGTGTCCTGGGCGTTGGCCGCGATGTAGAGTCCGCGCAGGATGATGAAGGCATAGAGCGCGAGCAGCCCCAGCACACCCAGGAACCCGAACTCCTCGCTGAACACCGCGAAGATGAAGTCCGTGGAACGCTCGGGCAGGAAATCGAGCTGTGACTGGGTCCCGTTGGTCCAGCCCTTGCCGTAGAGACCCCCGGAACCGATGGCGATCTCGGACTGGATGATGTGATAACCCGCCCCCATGGGATCGCTTTCCGGATTGAGCAGCGTCAACACGCGACGCCGTTGATAATCGTGCATGAAGTGCCAGAGCACGGGCGCGGCGGCCAGGGCGAGCGCCACGAGCCCGCCGATGAGCCGCCAGCCGATTCCGGCGAAAAAGATCACGAACAACCCGGCCGCCCCCACCAACACGGCGGTGCCCAGGTCGGGCTGGGCGGCGATCAACCCGGCCGGCACCGCCACCATGACCCCGGCCGCCAGGAGGTCCACCCATCGGGGCGGGAGCGGCCGGTCGGAGAAATACCAGGCGAGCATCATGGGCACCGCCAGCTTCATGATCTCCGAAGGCTGGAAACGGATCACCCCCAGATCGAGCCAGCGTTGCGCCCCTTTGCCGATCACTCCGGCCGCCTCCACCCAGACCAGCAACACCAGACCCAATGCGTAGATCCATGGGGACCACAGGGCGAGCCGATCGGCCGGCACCTGCGCGATGCCGAGCAGCAATGCCAGCCCGATCAGGAGCCGGATCCCCTGCTTCTGGACCACGCCCAGATCCCCACCGCTGGCGCTGTAGAGCACCACCAACCCCAGCCCGGCCAGGATCAGCACCGCCGCGAACAGCGGCCAGTCCAACCGAGCCACCCGCAGCAATCGGTTCTCGACGCCGTGCTGCAGAGACTGTTCGAAGGAGCCCTTCACCGGCGCACCACCAGAGACCTTCCGTCCCCCTCTTCCGGCGCCCGCGGCTCGGGCGCACGGCCCAGAATGTGGTAGTCCATCACCGCGCGGGCCACCGGTCCGGCCGCAGAGCCGCCGTGTCCCCCGTGCTCGACCACCACGGCCACGGCGATCTGGGGATCGTCGGCCGGGGCGAAGGCGATGAACAGGGCGTGATCGTGCAGCTTGCGGTGCAGTTTCTTCGCGTCGTACTTCTGCCCCTCTTTGAGGCCGAAGACCTGGGCGGTGCCCGTCTTGGCCGCGATGGCGTACGGCGCGTCCCGCCCGATACGCCATGCGGTGCCGTTGCGCTTGCGAGTGACGTCCTTCATGGCCTCGATGACGACGTCCCACCAAGCCGGGTTGCGCAGCACCACCGGCGGGAGCGCCTGCGGCGGCAGCGGCTCGAAACGCGACGCGCCCGGCCGGCGCACGGCGCGTACCAGGCGCGGCCGGAACCGCTTGCCCCGCATCGCAATGGTGGCCGTCGCCGAGGCGAGCTGCAGCGGCGTCGCCAGCAGGAACCCCTGCCCGATGCCGACGTTGACGGTATCGCCCGGGAACCACGCCACGCCATGCCGGCCCTTCTTCCAGGTCCGCGAAGGGAGCAGTCCGGGGCTCTCGCCCGTGGCGTCGATCCCCAAGCGCTGCCCGAACCCGAAGCGGGAGAGGAATCCGTGGATCCGGTCGATCCCCATGCGATAGGCCAGATCGTAGAAATACACGTCGCAGGACTGCACGATGGACTTGTGCAGGTTGACCCGGCCATGGCCTCCCCGTTTCCAGTCGCGGTACTTGCGCTCGCTGTTGGGCAGCTTGTAATACGGCCCCGCCCACAGGGTCTTCTCCGGCGTGGTCACGCCCAGCTCCAGTCCCGCCAGCCCCATGAACGGCTTGATGGTGGAGCCCGGGGGATAACGGCCCGTCAGCGCCCGGTTGAACAGCGGGCGATCCGGATCGGTCAACAGCGCCCGGTAGGCCTTGGCCCCGATCCCGTTGACGAAGGGATTGGGGTCGTATGTGGGCTTGCTCACCAGCGCCAGCACATCGCCGGTATGGGGGTCGATGGCCACCACCGCTCCGGTGTGATCGCCAAGGGCCTGTTCGGCCACCGCCTGCAGACCCATGTCGAGGCTGAGCAGCAGATCGACCCCCGGCTCGGGAGGCTCCTCGTCGAGGATCCTCAGCGCCCGACCCTGGGCATTGATCTCCACGTGCTGCAACCCGACCCGCCCGTGCAGCCAAGACTCATAGTGCCTCTCGACCCCGGTCTTGCCGATGTGACTGCTGCCGCTGTAGTTCTCCGGATCCTCCAGCGACTTGAGCTCTTTCTCGCTGATGCGTCCCACGTACCCCACCGAATGCACCGCCGCCCCGCCGCGCGGATAGTAGCGACCCGGGCGGGCGACCACCTGCACTCCCGGGAAGGCGTACTGGTGAACGGCGAAGCGCGCTACTTCCTCGTCGCTGAGGTTGAAACGCAAGGTTATGGGTTGGAAGGGACGCTTGCGGCCGCGTTCGGCGTGGAAGCGTCTGCGATCGGCCTCGGTGATCTCGATCCACCGGCCGATGCGGTCCAGCAAGGCATCCCAGCCCGCCGCGTCCAGACGCCGTCCGACCTCCGAGGGCGTCACCTCCAGGCGGTAGCTCGGCAGATTGACCGCCAGCGGCAGCCCGTTGCGGTCATAGATGAGCCCGCGCGGCGGCGGAACCGCCACCACGCGCACCCGGTTGTCCTGCGAGCGGGTGGCGAAGTGCTGATACTTGTGGATCTGAAGATAGGCGGCGCGGCCGGCGAGAATCCCCAACAACACCAGCACAAATCCAGCCGCCACCCACGCCCGGGTCGAGAACAGGCTGCGTTCGCGGGCGGGATTCTTGAGTTCTTCGGGGGTTGGCGAGGCCATCGGCGTGGTATGCGCGCCTAGTCCCGGCCGGACCGGAGGTGGCCCTCGGATACGGGGCCGCGCGGTTTCAACGACATGGTGTCCCCGGCCGGCGCCGCATCAACCGCCGTACTCCTCCTCGTAGTCCGCCATGGAGGCCTCGATCACCTCGAAGGCATGGTCACGGCCATAGACATGATCGATGGATACACCGGTCGCCTCGCCGGGTTTGAGCTTGTAGGTGAGGAAATAGTGGGTCAGGCGCTCCACCAGGGCCGGAGGCAGGTCCTCGATGTCTTCCACCTTCCCCCACAACGGATCGTTCTCCAGCACCGCGATGATCTTGTCGTCGGCCTCGCCGTGATCGTTCATGGGCAGCCCGCCGACCACACGGGCGTTGATGATCACGTCCGAACGCGCGATGGTCCGCTCACTGAGCACACAGATGTCCAAGGGATCCTTGTCGCCCCTGGCCGCCCCTTCCATGAGCGAAGCCACCCGGTGCCCGCAATAGGTTCTCGGGATCAGCCCATACAAGGTCGGTGGCAGCGACGAGGTGCGCTGGGGCCGGTCGACCCGACAATAGCCCGTGACCTTGTCCAGCTCGTACTTCATGGTATCCACCGGCGTCATTTCGATATAGGCATGCACGAGCGCCGGCGCGTCGGGGCCGACGTCCAGGCCGTGCCAGGGATGCGGACGCCAGCGATAGAAAGGGGGCGGAAAGCTCATGGTCAGGGAATCTCCTCGGATGGGACCGGAACATGCCACTCGTATCCACCATCGGAGCGGAGTCGGGCGGCGCCCCACAACATGCGGTGCGGCGCTGAATCTTACACCACCGTGGACAAAAAAACGCCCGGCACCTCACTGTGCCGGGCCAGGTTTCACCGTATCGGAGGTCGATGTCGCGGCGTGGGCTTCCTGCCCGCGGCGGCGGGACCCACGGCCCCACCGAGGATCCTGTGGGCGCCACCTTCCCTGTTCCCGGCAAGCCTTCCTGGCCTTCCCTGGAACGTCTCCGGTGCGCGCCTTCCTGGTTACCTATTCTCCACGCACCGCCGCCTTTTCACGATAGGACGAATCGGGCCCTGCGCGTAGGCGTCCCGCGACGGGGGCTGTAGGGGATTTCCTACGGCGGGTTCCCGCGTGGCTGAAAACGCCCGGACAGGGGCGTTACCATTCCGCCACCCTTCCAGCCCAGGAACGAACCGTGCGCGCCGCTTACGTAACGACCCTTCTCCTGGCACTGCTGCCCGCTTGGGGATACGGCCGGGGCCTCTGGGACGCCTGCCCGGCGCAGCCGGAACCGGAATACCCGCACGGGACGGCGGGACGCATCGAGATCCGCTCGCACCTGGCCCGCTATCTCGAGGGGCGGAGTCTGTTCAGTGGCCAGGCCGAAGCCATCGACGGCGAGCGCTATCTGCGCGCCGACGAGCTGGAATACGATACCGTGGACCGCACGCTGGAGGCCCGCGGCAACGTGCTGTTCCGGGAGCCGCGGCTGGTGGTGGAAGCCGCGCGGGGGACGCTGAACCTCGGCTCCGGAGCGCTGTGGGTGGAGAATCCCCGCTACCGGATTCCCGCCCGACACGCCCGTGGTGAAGCGGCCGAGGCGCGCCGCCGCGAGCCCGGCGTGCTGGAGCTCGAGCGCGCGAGTTTCACGACCTGCCCGCTGGGCGGTGAAGACTGGAGACTGGTCGCGGCGAAGGTGCGGCTCGACCGGGACGAAGGCGTCGGCACGGCCCGCCACGCGCGCTTCGAGGTCCGGGGCGTCCCGATCCTCTATTCGCCCTACGCGCGCTTCCCGCTGGACAACCGGCGCCGCACCGGGTTCCTCACCCCCAGCATCGGCAGCAGCTCGCGCTCCGGCTTCCAGTTCGTGCTGCCGCTGTATCTCAACCTGGCCCCCAACTACGACGCCACCCTCACCGGACGTTATCTCGCCGAGCGCGGGGTGCAGGGGCTCGGGGAGCTGCGCTACCTACTGCCCGGTCACTCCGGCAAGCTCGCCATGGCGCTGCTGGACGACCGCAAGACCGGGGCCCTGCGCTCGCGCTTCGACTTCCGCCACCATTCGCGGCTCACGCAGCGGTGGACCGCCGAGCTGCGCTACCAGTCGGTATCGGACCAGGACTATTTCACGGACCTGGGGGACACGCTCGGCCAGACCAGCCGCACCCACCTGGCCCGCTATGCCAACCTCCAGTACGCCGCCGAGACTTGGCGCCTGCTGGCCCAGGCCCAGGACTTCCAGACCGTGGACCCCGCCATCGCACCGGTGAACTTCCCCTACGCGCGGCTGCCCCGGTTCGATCTGCTGGGCCGCGACCCGACCGGTCCCTGGGGGCTGGACCTGACCTGGCATGGAGAGTGGGTCCATTTCGAACATCCCCGCAAGACCAGTGGGATGCGCCTGGACGGCGGCCTGGAACTGCGCCGCCCCATCGAACGGCCAGCTTGGCGCCTGGCGCCCACGGTGGGGTTCCGCTTCACCGGATACGCGCTGGACGATGTCCCCGTGGACGATCATCCGATGCGCGCCCTGCCCTATGCCGCCCTGGAGGCGGGGCTGGCCTTCGAACGACCGTGGAAGGAAGGGGAGCTGGTCCAGACGCTCACACCCCGGCTGCGGTATCTCTACGTGCCCTACGAGGATCAGACCGACATTCCGCTGTTCGACACCAATCTGTTCGACTTCGGCTACGCCCAGCTCTTCCGCAACAACCGTTTCACCGGGGCCGACCGCGTGGGTGACGCCAATCAGCTCACCCTGGCCCTGGAAAGCACCTTGTTGGAACCCGCCACGGGGCGGGTCCTGGCCGGCGCGGGCATCGGACAGATCGTCTATTTCGCCGACCGCCGGGTCACCCTGCCCGGCCGACCCGTGCAGACCGGCCGGTTCTCGAATCTGGTGGGAGAGGCCCACATGGCGTTCGGACCCGGCTGGCGGCTGCAAGGCGAGCTGCAGTGGGATCCGCAAGCCGCGCGACTCGACCGGGCCGCCGTGGCCATGCGTTATCGCGACCCCGGCGAACGCCTGTTCAATCTCGGCTATCGGGAACGCTTCGGCATCCTGCAACTGTTCGACGTCTCCATGGCCCTGCCGATCACCCGGCACCTGCGGGGTGTGGCCCGCTGGAGCTACGACCTGCGCAACGACAACACCCAGGACGCGCTGGCGGCCCTGGAATACGACACCTGCTGTTGGGCGCTGCGCCTGGCCTTTCGCCGCGTGTTCCGTGGCGACCTGGGCGACGATCCCTACAACGACAGTTTCCAGTTCCAGCTCGTGCTCAAGGGGCTGACCTCCATCGGTAACGACGTCGACGAGCTGCTGGCGCGCGACGTGGTCGGCTACTTGCCGCGAGGCTGGTGAGTCTTGAATTCCGCAGGCTCCCCATGGCGGAACCGCGGCCGCCGTTGGGCTATGCTCATCAAGGGGCGGGCACCCCGCCCGGGCCAAGAGAGCGCCATGCAGGACACGATACGGCCACGGAATCGGATGACCCGGATCACCGCTGTGCTGTCCGTGCTCGCCTTGAGCGCGTGCGGGGGCGGGGACGGCGCGATGGACCCGCCGCGCGATTGTTGGCGGGAGACCGCCGGCAACCCCATCATCGCCTTCGGCCGAGTCTTCGCCAACGCCTTTTGGAACGACCCCACGGTCCTGGCCGTGCCGGGTGGGTTTCGCATGTGGCTCTCCGCCGGCGACCTCTACGCCAGTCCCATCCGGGTGGCCGTCTACGAGGCACGCTCGGAAGACGGACTCACCTGGGACATCGATCCCGTCCCCCGCCTGGCGCCCACCGGCGAGCCTCGTGACTTCGACGGATTGCGCGTGGAGACCCCGGAAGTGGTCCAGGCCGAAGGCCGGTTCCACCTCTACTATTCGGGTTGCAGCGCCCGGTGCGAGGAAGGCGTATACGCCATCGGTCACGCCATCTCCTTCGACGGCGTGACCTGGACCCGGGATCCCGCCAACCCCGTGCTCGCGCCCCAACCCGATCCCGGACGGTGGGGAGCGTACACCGCCGTCGAACCCGGCGTCCTCTATGAGCCGTCGAGCCGGCGGTACCTGCTCTACCACGTGGGCGCGCGCACCGATCCGGCCACCGCGCGCACGGAACTCGCCATCCTGCTGGCCACCTCTCCGGACGGCAGCACGTTCACCCCCCTGCTGGACCGCCACGGCGAGCGCGTCCCGGTATTGCGCCTGCCGGACGGATACCCGGACACATACGCCGGCGTCACGCAGCCGGATCCATTCCTGGGGGCCGACGGTCGGATCCACCTGTTCTACACGGTGGTGGCCACGCTGGAGCCGTTCACGACCCATGCCATGGCCCATGCCGTGAGCAGGGACGGCATCCACTTCGTCGAGATCGAGCGGGAGATCCTGCCGCGCGGACGACAGGACTGGAAGCATGCCTCCGGCGGCCGCGCCCCGTCCGTGCTGGAGACCCCCGCCGGATTGCGGTTGTGGTTCCAGGGCAACTCCGACCTGACCCGCCCGGGCTTCCAGGCGGGCATCGGCCACGCCCGGCGCGCAGCGCAGTGTCCGTGACCGGGGGCCGGATCCGCCGAGAGACCCCGGTTTCCGTCAAATCGAAGCGGGGATTCAGCCTCGCCGGCGCTCCTCGGCCTTGACTGCCTCCCAATGGCGGTCCAACGCCGCGGCGTCCTGCTCCTCGACCCCACGCCCTTCGCCCCGAACACGCGCCTCGACGGCCCGGAAACGCCGCTCGAACTTGCGGTTGGCCGCGCGCAGGGCCCGCTCGGGATCCACATCCAGATGCCGGGCCAGATTCACCACCGAGAACAGTAGATCGCCCAGCTCCTCGCGCACCGCGTGGGCATCCCCGGCGCGGCGGGCCCGAGCCAACTCTTCCAGCTCCTCCCGAACCTTGGCGATCACCCCGTCCACATCGTCCCAGTCCAGCCCCGCGCGCGCGGCCCGGGCTTGCAGCTTGGCCGCCCGCACCAGCGCGGGCAAGGCCAGGGCCACCCCGTCCATGTGGCTGTCGCCCTGCCCCTTGGCCCGGCGCTCCTCGGCCTTGCGCCGCTCCCAGGCCTCCCTGAGCGCGGCCTCGTCGCCGGCCTCCACGCCGCCGAACACGTGCGGATGCCGGGCCACCAGTTTGTCGCCGACCCGCCTCGCCACGTCCTCCAGATCGAACAACCCGCGCTCGCGGGCGATCTGAGCGTGATAATAGACCTGGAAGAGCAGATCACCGAGCTCTTCGAGCAACCCGTCCCAATCCCCGCGCTCGATGGCATCGACCACCTCGAAGGCCTCCTCCAAGGTGTGCGGCGCAATGTCGGCGAAGTCCTGTTTCAGATCCCAGGGACAGCCGTGCTGGGGGTCGCGCAGCGCGGCCATGATCACGGCTAGGCGGCAGAGATGGTCCATTGTTACGATAAAAACTCCTGGGCTCGCCCTTTCCGGACCCGCAAGGGGGTTGGCGGGCATCCATCCATCAACCCCATGGGAGGCACCATGAGCATACGCCGAATCGGTCCGATTCTCCTCACCCTCGCCCTGAGCGTCCTGGCATCCGAGACCGCGCCGGCGGGCGGTGACACCCCGGGCGGGCAAGACCATCCCGCGCTGGGACGCATTCCCGGCGCGGTGATCGTCGATCAGTCGGTGGCCGACTATGACACACTGGTCTACCCGGTGGAGAGCGAACGGCACAAGGTCACGCGCGTGGCCGAGCGGGAGGGAAAACTCACCCGCACGATTTACCTCCTGCCCGCGGGCAAGAGCCCTAGTACCGCCCAGGCCATCTACCGCAAGCGGCTCAAGGAGCTGGGGCTGAAGATCCTCTACCGCTGTCGCAACGAACGGATCGGCTTCTACATGGCGCTGGTGCAACAGACCGATGACGATTACTGGACGCGCGGTAACGCGCCACGCAAGCTCCACTGCGTGGTCGCCGAGGGCGAACTGCAGGGACGCCCTGCCGTGGTGGCGGCCTACAGCTATGAGGCCATCTATTCCAGGACCCCGGACGGACGCAAGGGTTGGCTGCCCACCCTGCGCCTCTACATTCTCGAACAAGCGGCGCTGGATGCGCGCCTGGAAGTGGTCACGGCGGAAAAGATGGCCGAGGCGCTGCGCAGCGACGGCCACATCGCGCTGTACAACGTGCTGTTCGATCACGACAGCGACCGGCTGAAGCCCGAGGCCCGCACGGAGCTGACCGAGATCGCGCGCTTCCTGCGCGAGCACCCGCAGATCCGGGTCTACGTGGTCGGCCATACCGACAACACCGGCAGCTACGACTACAACCTGCGGCTTTCGCAACGCCGGGCCGCCGCCGTGGTCAAGGCCCTCGAGGAGAAACACGGCATTGCCCCGGACCGGCTCAAGGACGTGGGCGTCGGACCGGTGGCGCCGGTGGCCAGCAACGCCACCGAGCAGGGGCGCGCCAAGAACCGCCGCGTGGAACTGGTCCAGCGCTAGCCCGAAAAAGACCCCGCCACCGCCAGATGGCGGGGCGGGGTCCGGGAAAGTCCGGCGACCGGCGCGGGCTCAAGCCGCCTCGGCCCGCACGCCCTTGCTGAAGACGAGACGGCCGTCCAGGGCGTCCACCCGAATGACGTCCTCGGGGCCGAACTCGCCGGCGAGGATCTTCTGGGCCAGCGGATTCTCCAGCTCCTGCTGGATGGCACGCTTGAGCGGCCGGGCCCCGTAGACCGGATCGAAGCCCGCCTCGCCGAGCAGATCCAGGGCCGCGTCCGAGATCTCCAACTCCATATCGCGCTCGCGCAGCCGGCGGCGCAGGTATTCGATCTGGATCTTGGTGATCTCGCGGATCTGTTCCTTGCTCAGCGGATGGAACACCACCACATCGTCGATGCGGTTGATGAACTCGGGCCGGAAGTGCTGCCCGACCACTTCCATGACCGCCGTCTTCATGGCCTCGTAGTCCCCGGTGCGCGCCATCTCCTGGATGAGCTGGGAGCCCAGGTTGGAGGTCATGATGACCACCGTGTTGCGGAAATCCACGGTGCGCCCGTGGCCGTCGGTCAGCCGGCCGTCGTCGAGCACCTGGAGCAGGATGTTGAACACGTCCGCGTGGGCCTTCTCCACCTCGTCGAGCAGGATCACCGAGTACGGCTTGCGGCGCACGGCCTCGGTGAGATAGCCCCCCTCCTCGTAGCCCACGTAGCCCGGCGGCGCGCCGATGAGGCGCGCCACCGAGTGCTTCTCCATGAATTCGGACATGTCGATGCGGATGAGCGCCTCCTCGGTGTCGAAGAGGAAACTCGCCAGGGCCTTGGAAAGCTCGGTCTTGCCCACGCCCGTGGGGCCCAGAAACAGGAACGAACCGTTGGGACGGTTGGGATCGGACAGCCCCGCGCGCGAGCGACGGATGGCGTTGGCCACCGCGCTGATGGCCTCGTCCTGGCCCACCACGCGCTTGTGCAGTTCTTCCTCCAGATGCAGGAGCTTCTCGCGCTCGCCCTCGAGCATCTTGGCGACCGGGATGCCCGTCCAGCGTGAGACGATCTCGGCGATCTCTTCCTCGGTGACCTTGGTGCGCAACAGGCGCGTCGTGGCCTCGGCCTGCTCCTCGGCCTCCAGGGCCGCCTGCAACTGCCGCTCCAGCTCCGGGATCCGTCCGTACTGCAGCTCGCTCATGCGCTGCAGATCACCGGCCCGGCGAGCCGCCTCCAGCTCGATGCGGGCCCGCTCCAGCTCCTCCTTGATGTGCTGGGCGCCCTGCACCTGCGCCTTCTCGGCCTTCCAGATCTCCTCGAGCTCCGAATACTCGCGCTCGAGCTTGTCGATCTCCTCCTCCAGCGCCTCCAGGCGCTTGCGGGAGGCCTCGTCGGTTTCCTTCTTCAGCGCCTCGCGCTCGATCTTGAGCTGGATCAGCCGCCGCTCCAGCTTGTCCATCTCCTCCGGTTTGGAGTCGATCTCCATGCGGATGCGCGCGGCGGCCTCGTCAATGAGGTCGATGGCCTTGTCCGGCAGCTTGCGGTCGGTGATGTAGCGGTGCGACAGGGTCGCCGCGGCCACGATCGCCGAGTCGGTGATCTCGACGCCGTGATGGACCTCGTAGCGCTCTTTGAGACCGCGCAGGATAGCGATGGTGTCCTCCACCGTGGGCTCGTCCACCAACACCTTTTGGAAGCGGCGTTCCAAGGCGGCGTCCTTTTCGATGTTCTCGCGGTATTCGTCCAGGGTGGTGGCGCCGATGCAGTGCAGCTCGCCGCGGGCCAGCGCCGGCTTGAGCATATTGCCCGCATCCATGGCGCCCTCGGCCTTGCCCGCGCCCACCATGGTGTGGATCTCGTCGATGAACAGGATGATGCTGCCTTCGGCCTTGGCGATCTCGTTGAGCAGGGCCTTGAGCCGCTCTTCGAACTCGCCGCGGTACTTGGCCCCGGCGATGAGCGCGGCCATGTCCAGGGCCAGCAAGCGCTTGTGCTTGAGTCCTTCCGGCACCTCGCCGTTGACGATGCGTTGGGCCAGCCCTTCGACGATGGCGGTCTTGCCCACGCCCGGCTCGCCGATGAGCACCGGGTTGTTCTTGGTGCGCCGCTGGAGAATCTGCACCACGCGCCGGATCTCGTCGTCGCGGCCGATGACCGGGTCGAGCTTACCCTGCTCGGCGCGTTCGGTGAGATCGATGGTGTACTTGTCCAGGGCCTGGCGCTGATCCTCGGCATTGGGATCCTCGACCTTCTGACCGCCCCGGATCGCCTCGATGGCCTGTTCGATGGCGCTCTTGGTGGCACCGGCCTCGCGCAGCAGCTCGCCGGCCCGGCCCTTGTCCTCCACCAGGGCCAGCACGAACAGCTCCGAGGAGATGTACTGGTCGCCGCGCTGCTGGGCGAGCTTGTCCGTGATGTTGAGCACGCGGGCCAGATCGTTGGAGACGTGTACCTCGCCGGGCGCGCCCTGCACACTGGGCAGCCGTTCGAGCGCCTCGCCCAGCGCCGAGCGCAGCTTGGCCACGTTCACGTCGGCCTGGGTGAGCAGGTGACGCACGGTGCCGCCTTCCTGGTCCAGCAGGGCCAGGAGCACGTGCTCGGGTTCGATGAATTGATGGTCCCGGCCCACGGCCAGGGACTGCGCTTCCTGAAGCGCGAGCTGAAACTTGCTGGTCAGTTTGTCCATTCGCATCGGTAGGAGACCCCCTTGGAAAAATCTATTGTGGACAAATGGCGCCGCGCGCCCTGGAATTCAAGGGCTTTCACGGGGGTTTTCCCGCTTCGAGCCAGATCAGCGCCGCCATGCGCCCGGTGCGGCCGTCGCGCCGGTAAGAGTAGTATCGCCATGGGTCGGCGAACGTGTCGTCTTCCACGCCGCAAATGGCGCCCACCCCGGCCCGCTCCAAGCGCGCCCGGGCCAGGCCGTGGAGATCCGCATGCCAGCGCCCGCGCCGCCCGCGTTCGAAGCAGGCCGCGTCCGCTGGGCAGCGTTCCGTGAATGCGGCGCGCACCTCCTCGCCCACCTCGAAATGCGCCGGCCCGATGGCCGGCCCGAGCCAGGCCAGCAGCTCGCCGGGGGCGAACCCGAGTGCGTGTATCGTGGCTTCGAGCACACCGGCGGCGAGCCCACGCCAGCCCGCATGCGCCGCGGCGACCCGCCGGCCGCACCGGTCACAGAACAGAACCGGTAGGCAGTCGGCCACCAACACGCAGCACACGACACCGGCACGCTCCGTCCAGGCCGCATCGGCCCGCGGCGTGCGCCCCGCGTCCGGCAGGCGCACCACCGCCGCACCGTGCACCTGCTCCAGCCACACCGGCTCCGCCACGAGCCCCAGCGCCTGGGACAACCGCGCCCGGTTGTCCGCCACGGCCCCGACATCGTCCCCCACATGCGCGGCCAGGTTGAGCCCCCGATACGGCCCGAGGCTGTAACCGCCGGGACGCAGCGTGAAGGCCGCCCGCACCGAGGACGGCGCTGGCCAGTCAGGCTGGATCCAGGTCAGCACGATGGGGAGAATCCAACGTCTCCAGCAGCGCGGCGAAGTCCGCCGGCGGCTGGACCTCCCAGCACAGGGGACGGCCGGTGACGGGATGCGCCAGCTCCAGGCGCCGGGCGTGCAACGCCTGCCGGCGCCAAGCGGCCAGCGCGGCGCGGGCGCGCGCATCCAACCCGCGTGGCAGGCGGCTCCGGCCGCCATAGACCGGGTCGCCGGCCACCGGGTGTCCGATGTGCGCCATGTGCACGCGGATCTGGTGGGTGCGGCCGGTCTCCAGGCGCACCCGCAGCAAGGTCAGCGCCCCCAACCGACGCGATACTCGATAGTGCGTCACGGCCGGCCGCCCGCCAGGCACCACGGCCATGCGCGTGCGGTGCACGGGATGCCGGCCCACCGGCGCCTCGACGGTACCACCGGCGATCACCTCGCCCAGCACCAGCGCGAGGTATTCGCGCCGGATCTGGCGGGCCTGCAGGGCGGCCACCAGGCGCGTGTGCGCAGCCGGCGTCTTGGCCACCACGAGCACACCGCTGGTGTCCTTGTCCAGCCGGTGCACCAGCCCCGCCCGGGGCAATCGAGAAGCTCCGGGCACGTGGTGCAACAGGGCGTTGAGCAGGGTCCCTTCGCGGTTGCCGGCCCCCGGGTGCACCACCAGGCCCGGCGGTTTGTTCACGGCCAGCAGGTGGTCGTCCTCGTGGAGAATCTCCAGATCCAGCGCCTGCGGCCGATCCTCCAGCGGCGCAGGCGCCTCGGCCCGCACCTCCACCCGCTCGCCCGCGCGCACCGGGTCGCGGGGCCGGCGCGGCGCACCACCCACCCGCACCCGGCCGGCCCGGATCCAGGCCTGGATCCGGGCGCGCGAGTAATCCGGCAGCAGGCGCGCCAGCGCCAGGTCGAGGCGACGGCCGGCCAGCGCCTCCGGGATCGTGACGCGGTGTAGAGGCTCGTCGGGGCGGGGGATTTCCATGCGCGCTGCGATGCATTGCCCGGGGTAATTGCCGATAATACGCCTCTCACCGGATTTCGTAGAGTCAGCAATGGACCGCATCGCTCGCCGGCCCGTCTTTTTCCTCCTGCTCGCCGCCCTGCTGAGCAGCGGGGGGTGCAGCACCTGGAACCGATGGTTCGGCGACTACGATCCCACCAAGGGCTGGTCGGCCGCCAAGATCTACAGCGAGGCGCACACGGAGCTGCTCAAGGGCAATTACGACCGGGCGGTGGACCTGTTCGAGACGCTCCAGGCGCGTTACCCCTTCGGCCGCTACGCCCAGCAGGCGGAGCTGGAGATCGCCTACGCATACTACAAGAACGAAGAGTGGGACTCGGCCATCGCGGCCGCCGAGCGGTTCCTGAAATTGCACCCCCAGAACCCGCATACCGACTACGCCTGGTATCTGAAGGGGCTGGCCAATTTCAACCGGGGCCGCACGATCCTCACGCCATTGATCGGACGGGATCCGGCCACCAAGGATCCCGCGCCCCTGCGCCAAGCCTTCGAGGATTTCAACCATCTCGTGCGCGTCTATCCCGACAGCCGCTATACGCCGGATGCTCGCAAGCGACTGCGCTATCTGCGTAACGAGCTGGCCGAGCACGAGATGCACGTGGCCGCCTTCTACCTGCGCCGTGGGGCCTGGGTGGCGGCGGCCAACCGGGGCAAGTACGTGCTGGAGCACTATCAGGGCGCACCCGCCGTGGCCGACGCCCTGGTGGTGATGGTCCGGGCCTACCGGCAGCTCCATCTGGACGAGCCGGCGACCGACGCCATGAAGGTGCTGGAAGCCAACTTTCCCGAGCGGGTACGAGACGTGGAGCGCCGCGAACTGCCGTGGTGGCGCCGCCTGTTCCTGTAGCCCCCATGCGCGACGACGAGCCAGCCGGGGGCGCCTGTGCCCTCTGGTTGCTTCCGGAGTCCCAGCAGGCGGCGGCCCTCGCTGGAAACATCGGCCGGCTCGCCCGGAGGTTCGGCACGCCCCGCTTCGAACCCCACGCCACGCTGCTGGGCGCCATGCCATGCGGCCGGGGAGAGGACCTCACGGGCTGCGCGGCGAGCCTGGCGGCCGGCTGCGGCCCGCTCGAGCTGCCGGTCACGGGGATCGGCGGGGGTGAGGCGCCCTTCCGTATCCTGTATCTGCGGCTCGGCGAGTCCCCCGCCCTCGGGGATCTGCGCGCGGCGGCCGCGCGGCGTTGCCCCCATCGGGAGGCCCAACCCTGGTTTCCCCATCTGAGCCTGCTGTACGGCCGGTTGCCGGCCACGGTGCTGCGGCGACTGGCCGCCGAGCTGGCGGGGTCATTCCCCGCCAGCCTGCGCTTCGACCGGATCGCCCTGATCGACGCCCGAGGGCCGGTCTCCACGTGGCGGCGGATCACCGAAAAGGCGCTGGCAGGCGGGGCTCCACGCCCTCACGGACCGTGACCCGCCTCCAGAGGATATAATTCCAGGGTATCTTTGGACTGTTCGATGCGCCCATGGCCCTGGCAGAGGAAGACATCACCCTGATCCGCAAACTCATCCATGAGGAATGCGGATCGCCCGCCGTGCGCTACGATCTGGAGCTGCGCGAGCGGCTGGTGCGCGTGGAAGAGGCCATCAAGCACCAGGCCGAGCTCATGGAACAGGGCTTCCGCCTCATGGAACGCCGTTTCGAGCAGGTGGATAAGCGCTTCGAAGAGATGCGCGAAGACATGAACCGCCGCTTCGAGCAGGTGGATAAGCGCTTCGAACAGGTGGATAAGCGCTTCGAGCAGGTGGATAAGCGCTTCGAGCTGCTCACCCGCCGCATCGACCGGTTCATGATCTGGTCCTTCGGCACCACCCTGGCCGTGGGCGGCCTGGTGGTGGCCCTGATCAAGTACCTGCCGGGTTGAGCCCTGCCCCGCCGCCATAGACCCGGCGCAGGGCCGACCATCCCTCCTCGGGGAACGGCCGGCCCGCTTCGCGGCTGAGCTTGCGCAGCGATCGCTCCAGGCGCGCGAGGTTGCGCCACCGCCAGCGCCCGGGCGGGCGCAGCCGTCCCCGGTCCAGGTCCACCCACCACACGCCGCCCCGGTCGTCCAGCAGGACGTTGTGGGCATTGAGGTCCGCGTGCCACACCCCGGCATCGTGGAAACGGCGGATGCAACGGCCCACCGCCGCCCAGTCCACCCGGCCGGGATCGGCGTCCAACCACTCGGCCAGACTGCGCGCCCTCGGCACGCGCAGGGTGACCAGGTCCCCGCGCCAGAACAAGCCATCCCGACACACCCGCGCCGCCAGTGGCCGGGGCACCGGCAACCCCCGCTCCACCAAGCGCGCCAACAAACGCCATTCCCGAAAGGCCCGGGTGCGCTCCAGGCCGGTCCACAGATACCGGTCGCCGAGCCAGCGTTCCACCATGCCCCCACGCCGGTAATGACGCAGGACGCCGGGCCGGCCCTGAAACTCGACGGCCAGCACGCCTCCCCGCCCGGCCGCGCCCACCCGCGCGGCCGCCTCAGGCGGTGTGAAATCCGCATCCCGCAACCGCCCCAACAGGGGCGCATCGACCAGGTATCGACAACGGCCTTGGCGCCAACGTGCCGGTACCGGCGCCACGCTCACCGCGCCCTCCCCGCCCCGGTACCTTCGGCCCCCTCGGCCACCCAGTAGGCCAGGCGCGCGATCGTGGCCCAGTCGTGGATGACGATGTCCTGGGCGTGGGCCAGGTGGTTACGCAGAGACTCCAGCTCCTTGAGCACCCGGTGACTGCGTTTCTTCGAGCCCAGCCCGAGCAGCGCCCGGGTGGGGGCATGCTCGATGAGCACACGCGCCTTGTCGCCGAATTGGGCACAGCTCAACAGATCGGCCGCCTGCCCGCGGCGGCGGCGTTCGGCCTGAAGCTCGCGGGCCTTGTCCACGCGGCCGGCGGGCAGCTTGGCGGTCCAGCCGTCGCCTTCGAAATGCGCGCGGACGAGCCGCGTGAATTCCATCTCCAGGAACGTGACGATACCGAACAACCACATGCGACCCACCGGCTGGTTGAAGTCTTCGCGCCGCACCAGGCCCACCACCTCCCCCAGCGCGGAGACGAAGGCCGCCTGGTGCAAGGTCAGTACGTGGACCACATCGGTCAGCGGACGATCGGCGTCGATCAGCTGGTCCGGACGGAGACCGCGCGCGTATTCGAAGCAATAGCCTTCACCCAGATCCTCACGCCGCGCGTAGGCCACCACCCGCCCCCCGTCGCGCAGACCGGCCACCTCGACGCCGGCCCGTTCCAGATCCCCGCGCACGCCGGAGGCCGCCGAAGCCATGTCGAAGGAGCGCAGCGGCTCGGCGAGATCCCAGGCAGTGAACTCGTCCAGGAACAGGCGTCGGAGGCGATGGGGCCCACGCACGAGTGGGTCTTCGCGGCGCGGGAGGGGTTCCGGCGGCTTGGGGGCGGCGGTCCTCTCCAAGCGATCCAGCGCCTCTTGCAGTTGCCGGTGCGCCTCGCGCAGGAGCCCGGGGTCCCCCTCGCGCAGCACCCCCAGCAACGCCCGCATCTCCTCCGCGTAGGTACGCGCGAAGCGTGGATCATGGCGGCAGATGTCGCGGCAGTTGTCGATGAGGTCGGCCAGCTTGACGGTCTTGGCCCGCGCCGAGGCCCGCGCCAGGTGCGCCCGGTCCAGCGCCTTGCGTTCGGCCCGGTTGCCGTCCCCCGGTCGGCTCACGTCGGTGAGTTCGGAGACCAGCCGCGCCACCGGACGACCGAACTCGCGCTCCACGTCGGCCAGGGTGGCCTCGGTGTCCTCCACCACGTCGTGCAGCCAGGCCGCGGCGATCATCTCGGGGTCGTCGGTGACCTCCGCCACGCGTCGGGCCACATTGGCCAGGTGCGCCTCGTAGGGCTGGTCGGTGTACTTGCGCCGGTGGCCGATTCGCCGATGGCGTTCCACGGCGAAGGCGCGTGCCCGTTCGATCAGGTCCGTGGTCGGTTCCATGCGCGCTATTCTACGCGGATCATGCAAGCCCCCCCGCCACGCGAGCTCTGCATCCTGCGCCTGTCGGCGTTGGGCGACGTCACCCACGTGGTCCCGGTGGTGCGTACCCTGCAACGCCACTGGCCCGCGACGCGCATCACCTGGATCGTCGGACAGGCCGAACAGGCCCTGTTGGCGGGGCTGGAGGGGGTCGAATTCGTGGTGGTGGACAAGCGCCGCGGCCCGCGGGCCTGGTGCGATTTGCGCCGGGCGCTGGCCGGGCGCCGCTTCGACGTATTGTTCCACATGCAGATGTCCCTGCGCGCGAGCCTGTACTCCACGGCGGTGCGCGCGCGCATCCGGGTGGGCTTCGACCGGGCGCGCGCGAAGGACCTGCAATGGCTGTTCACCAACCGGCGGATCTCCGCCGTCCCCCGCCAGCACGTGCTCGAGAGTTTCTTCGAGTTCCCCGCCGCGCTGGGGCTCACCCGGCGGGAGCTGCGCTGGGACATCCCGATCCCCGAGGGGGACCGCGCCTGGGCGGCCCGGATCGTGACCGGCCCGGCCCTGGTGATCAGCCCCTGTTCGAGCTTCGCCTACCGGAACTGGCTCCCCGATCGCTATGCCGCCGTGGCCCGCCACGCCGCGACGAGACACGGCATGCAGGTGGTCCTGAGCGGCGGAGACTCGGCCATCGAACGCGAATACGCCCGCGCCATCCGCGCCCAGGCGGACGTGCCCGTGACCGACCTGGTGGGCCGCACCACCCTCAAGCAGGTCCTGGCCCTGCTCGAGCGGGCCACGGCGCTCGTGGCGCCGGACTCGGGGCCCGCCCACATGGCCACGGCGGTGGGTACGCCGGTCATCGGCCTCTATGCCTGCACCAACCCCGATCGCGCACGACCCTATCTGAGCGCGCAATGGACGGTGAACCGGTATCCCGAAGCCCTACGGGCCGAATACGGCCTGTCCGTGGAAGAGGCGCCTTGGGGCCGGCGCGTGCGCGCGCCGCATGCCATGGCCCGGATCACCGTGGGCGAGGTGACCGCGGTGCTGGACCGGCTGATGTCGAACGGCACCCCATACTCCCCCGGTGCGGGGTCCTCAAAGCAGCCGGCGTAACGCATCCACGATCCCGTCGAGCCCCCCCCGATCCAGCAGGCGCGACGCGCGGCGGCGCAGCGCCGCGCGCGGGAGCCGTTCGGGCAGTTCGGCGCACTGCCCCACCAGCGCGGCGTCACTCGGACCACCCGCCACCGTCAACCCCGCCCGGGCGAACCGGGCGATCCGCCGGTGCTGGTCCCGGTTGAGCGCCACCGCCACACTCGGCGTGCCCAGCGCAGCCGTCTGCAGCAGGCTCGACGATCCCCCGCCGATCAGCGCGAACCGCGCGTGCGCGCGCAGCCAGACCATCGCTTCCGGAGAAACGGCCGGCACGATACGGTTGACGGTGCTGCCGGGCGGCTCGCCGGTGAAGTTCGGGCCCATGACCACGATCCCGGCCAGACCGGTGCGCCGCGTGACCGCCTCGGCCAGCCCGGCGAACCAGGACGACACGTTCACGCCACGCCGTCTGAGGCCGCCGCCGCCCGCCGACGCCAGCCAGAAACCCGCCGCGGGGATCCCAAGCCCCTCTGGCCGCCTGGGCTCGGGAAGCACCGGGCCGAGAAACACCGGCTCGGGCCGCCGCGCCAGGCGGCACTTCCATCGTTCCCACGGACGCAGCCCGCCGTCGACGAATTCCGGTTGCACGATCCAGTGCGCATCCAGGGCACGCAGGCGCCGCCAGCGCAGGCCCTTGCGCCGCCGCCGCCGATAGGTGCTGATCCAGACCGATCGCGCTCCCAGGCGCCGCGCCGTCACGAAGTTGCGCGTGCGTCCAGCCCCGTCGAACACCACCACCCAGGGCCGGAAATCCCGCAGGATGCGGTCCACCTCGCCCGGATGCCGGGTTGGGGAGCCCTCGGTGTGGAAACAGCGGAAAGGGACCGTGTCCCGGTACGGCGCGTCGCGCGCGACGACGAAGCGCACATCCACCCCGGGCTGCGCGGCGAGCAGCGCCCGGGCGATCATCCGGCAGCGCACGAACTCCCCGATGCCTTCGGGCCCCGACACGGGCACGAACAGCACCCGTGGCCGTCCGGCACTCCTCGGCGTTTCCATGTTAGGCGCCCCGTCCACCGTCCCACGTCTTGCATCGACCGCGCCCGTACGCCGGGTTTCCGATATACAACGGTTGCGCTAGCCTACTCCAGATCCGGCCCCGCCACCCGTGCGAGGTACTGGGCGGTGACCGCGTCCATGCTGGCCAGGTGTTGCTCGAACCACCGCGGCCATTCCTCCCGCACGAAACGCCTGAGCTCATCCGTGCGCCCGGTTTCGCGCCAGCCCGCACACAATCCGCGCAGGTGTTCCAACACGCGCGCGTGTTCGCCCGCGTGGACCGGATAGGCGGGGAAGCGATAGTCCCGCATCCAGCGGTTCTCGCGCTCGAAATGGGCCTCGGTATGGGCCTCCCATTCGCCGAGCAGGGCATCCAGCGCCGCACAGGGCGCGCCGCCCTCTTCCAGGCATTCGGCGATGCGGTTGACCAGCTCCACTTCCTCGCGGTGTGTGGTGTTCATGCGGGCCACGGGCAGCTCGGGCACGCTGTCCGGGTCCACCGGTCGGGTCGGCATGGGTATCACGGTCTTCTCCCCCTGACTTGCACTTCACGAAGGGAGGGAATCTGCCCCAATCGGTCCCGGAAATCCTTGACTCACGTTATCCCGCGGGTTGGGTCAGACCTCGATGCCGAACCCGGCCTGCATCAGGCGGCCGAATGCATAGGCCAGACCCGCGGCCGAGAACCCCGCCAGCAGCATCTCGGCGATCTTGGTCCGCAGGCGGATGCCGGAGACCAGGGCGATCCCGCCGCCGACCACGGCCAAGGCCACCCCGGCCAGGGCCACCGATCCGAGCAGCGCCGCACGGGAATCTTCGGCCAGAACGTAAGGGGTCACCGGGAACACCACGCCGAACAGATAGGCCCCGCCCGTGAACAATGCCGAGCGCAATTCGTTCTCTCCACCCGCCGGTGCGAGCAACCGGCGCAGGGCCTGCGGATTGTCAGCCAGGCGGTCGGCCACCTCCTCCACCACGGGCCCAGGTATGCCCGACTCCCGCAGGCGCTGGCGCAGCTCTTCCGCAGCCCGCGCTGGGGCGACCTCGAACAAAAGATCCAGGTGCTCACGCCGCCCCTCGTCGACCTGCCTTTGGGAACGCACCGAGACGAAGGCCCCGATCCCCATGGACAGGGCCCCGGCCACGCCCACCACCAGTCCGCTGACCGCGACCACCCGCGGATTTCCGGCATAGGCGGCCGACAGCCCGGTCACCGCGCCGAGTATCTCCACCAGGCCGTCGTTCATGCCGAGAATGAAGTCCCGCACGTTGGCCAGCCCCAGCTTCTCGGCCTCGCGGCGGAAGGTGAGTTCGTGCTCCAGCTCGTCCTCGATGATCGCCCGCAGCCGCTGGCGTTCCTCCGGCTCCAGCCGGCCCTCCCGCCACAACCGGAAATAGGCCTGCTGCGCGCCCGCCTCGCCCAGTTCCAGCAGGGACACCAGAATCACCGGGCTGAACAAGCGCTGCAACAGCCGCAGCCAGACCAGCCGCAGGCGGCGGACGCGCGGCTGCGGCACCCGCCCACCTCGCATCTCGATCACATGCGCCCAGAACCGTGCATGACCCGCCTCCATGGCGGCGATCCGTTCCAGGGTTTCACGGATGGCGGGGTTCCGCGCGCCCCGGGCCAGCGTGAGATAGGTGAGTTGGTCGTTGGTCTCGTCGCGATAGAAGGCCTGGGCCAGGGTGAGCGGATCCTCCCCGGCGCCGCTCACGGGTCACCGCCTCCCCGATGCCGGAGGTACTGCGCCGCCGTGGCATCGAAACTGATGATGTGCTGTTCCTGCCACAGGGGCCACTCGAACTCCACGAACACCGCCAGACGCTCCAGGTCCGGCGCATGGTGCCAATTGCGCACCAGGGCGTCGAGTTCGCGCAGGGCCTTGGCATGCTCCGAGCGGTGCAGCTCATAGGGGCCGAAATCCGCCTCCCGCATCCAGCCCTCCTCGGCCGCGAAGTGCGCGCGCACTTCGGCGAGCCAGACCGCCAAGGCATCCCCGATGGCGCGGTGGCGCTCCTGCCCGGACCTGGCCTCGTCCACCAACGCCCGGACCCGGCCCAGGCGCTCGGCCTCTCGGGCATGGAGCGCGTTCATCTCCTCGAACGCGACGGAGGGAAACCGAGGGGTGTCCATCGGGCTCGAATCTCCGGGCCAAACCATTCGCGAAGCCTAGCCAATGAAGGCCCGAACGCGCAAATCGGCCGACGTGCCAGCCGAGCAGGCGCGCGTGCGCAATATACAATAGCGCGTGGCGCTACGCGCCCTGGCCCATCACCGGACCCGCGATGCATCCATGGCACCCTCGAAACGCATTCTGATCGTCGACGACGAGCCCGACCTGCGCGAGCTGCTGGAGATCACCCTGGGACGCATGGGACTGGAGACCGAGAGCGCCGCGGATCTGGGCGAGGCCCGAACCCGGCTCGCAGGCCGCCCTTTCGACCTTTGTCTGACCGATCTGCGTCTGCCGGACGGGACCGGCCTGGAGCTGGTGCGGGAGATCCAGCGTGAGCGTCCCGGCCTGCCGGTGGCCGTGATCACCGCCTACGGCAGCATGGAAACCGCCATCGAGGCCCTCAAGGCCGGCGCCTTCGATTTCGTATCCAAGCCCGTGGAGCTCGACAACCTACGCGAGCTGGTGCGCAACGCCCTGCGCTCAGGGGGCCTGCCCGCGGCCCCCGACACCCAGGCACGCCCGGGGGACGTTCCTCCCTTGCTGGGCGACTCACCGGCCATGCGCCGGCTCAAGGACATGATCCGCAAGGTGGCCCGCAGCCAAGCGCCGGTCCACATCCATGGCGAGTCGGGCACCGGCAAGGAGCTCGTGGCCCGGCATGTCCATGCCATGGGCCCGCGCGCCCAAGGACCCTTCGTGGCGGTCAACTGCGGGGCCATCCCGGGCGAACTGATGGAGAGCGAATTCTTCGGGCACGTGAAGGGCGCGTTCACCGGAGCGACGGCCGACAAACCCGGGCTGTTCCGGGCCGCCCATGGCGGCACCCTGTTCCTGGACGAGATCGCCGAGCTACCGCTGGACATGCAGGTGAAGCTGTTGCGCGCCATCCAGGAGCGCGCGGTGAAACCCGTTGGCGCCTACGAAGAGACGCCCGTGGACGTGCGCATCCTGACCGCCACCCACAAGCGTCTCCAGGAGGAAGTCGATGCGGGCCGGTTCCGACACGACCTCTACTTCCGCATCCACGTCATCGAACTGCATGTGCCGCCCCTGCGCGAGCGGACCGAAGACCTGTCCCTGCTGGCGGACCACATCCTCCAACGCCTGGCCGCCCAATGGGGCGAGCCGGTCAAGACCTTGTCCGAGGAGGCCGCCGAACGTCTGCGACGCCACCCCTTCCCGGGCAACGTGCGCGAGCTCGAGAATCTCCTGGAACGCGCCGCCACCCTGTGCGACGGGCCCGTCATCCACGCCGCCGACCTCTCCCTGCCGGCGCAGGACGGCGAGGACGCGCCGCCGGCCGAGCGCGCCGCCCCGGCGACACACCCGCCCCGCACGGTGGCACTCGAGGGTCACCTCGCCGAACAGCAGCGAGCCCTCATCCTGCAAGCCCTGGAGGAGACCCGCTGGAACCGCACGCGCGCCGCGGAGAAGCTCGGCCTGACCCCTCGCCAACTCCGCTACCGCCTGCGGAAACTGGGCATCGACTGATCGGCTCGGCGCGTATGATAGACTGACGTCCCGCCGGACCGTGGACCGTATTGCATCCCCCCATGTCCTCTGTCATCGAGCTCTACGAAAAGCTGGCCAGCGCCGCCGACGACAAAACCCGGGCGCGCATCATCGCCGAGGCCTTCGAGGCCCTGGCCGAGCGTTACCCCAACCTGGCCGAGACCGCCACCCGGCGCGAGCTCTCCGAGACCGAGCTGCGCCTCACCAAGGAAATCGAGCAGGTCCGCGCCGACCTCACCAAGGAAATCGAGCAGGTCCGCGCCGACCTCACCAAGGAAATCGAACAGGTCCGCGCCGACCTCACCAAGGAAATCGAACAGGTCCGCGCCGATCTCACCACGGAAATCGAGCAGGTCCGGGCCGATCTCTCCAAGGAAATCGAGCAGGTCCGCGCCGATCTCTCCAAGGAAATCGAGCAGGTCCGCGCCGACCTCACCAAGGAAATCGAGCAGGTCCGCGCCGAAATCAAGGAAACCGAACTCAAGCTCACCAAGGAAATCGAGCAGGTCCGCGCCGAAATCAAGGAAACCGAACTCAAGCTCACCAAGGAAATCGAGCAGGTCCGCGCCGAAATCAAGGAAACCGAGCTCAAGCTCACCAAGGAAATCGAGCAGGTCCGCAGGGAAGTCCGCGAAGTCGAGCTTCGACTCACGCGGGAGATCGAGCGCGGCCACGCGGCGTGGCTGCGCTGGAGCTTCCTGTTCTGGGTGAGCCAGTTCGCCGGCATCCTGCTCATCCTCTGGCGCCTGTGGCCCGCCCGTTGACACGCCGGCGGGAGATATCACCGCGCGTCGCGGCACGTCACAAAGCGACACAACTCGTCCGATTCCGACAAGCCTGCGTGGCCCGCTGGGCGACACGCAGGACGCACACCACCTTCCATCGCCGCGATGGGGCCGTTCATCTTCGCGATCCGGGGCGGGCCGGGCTGGCACGGAGCGTGCTTTCCTTTCGATAGGCGTGGGGAGAAGAATCCCACGCCCTCACATCGAACCTTTTCATGGCACGAAAGGAGAACCATCCCATGACAACCCTGCAACGCACCCAGCAAGGCTTCACCCTGATCGAGCTGATGATCGTGGTGGCCATCATCGGCATCCTGGCCGCCATCGCCATCCCCGCCTATCAGGACTACACCTGCCGCGCCAAGATCTCCGAGGCCATCGAAGCGGCCGCCCCGGCGAAAGCCGCCGTTTCGGAGTATTACATCAGCCAGGGCAGTCTGCCGGCTAACGCCAACTGGACCACCGACATCGATAGCAAATACGTGCAATCGGTCTTGTGGTCGAGCAACAACATCGTGGTCACCATCAAAGGAAGTGCCATCGGGTGTAACCTGGGCGATGGCGACGAGGCCGTCGTGTTGTCGCCGATCACCTCGACGGCCCGCGTCGACTGGAACTGCAAGAAAGGGACCGACGTCGATACCAAGTACTTGCCGGCCGACTGTCAGGACACGTAATCCGACAGTATGGCGGGATCTGGGGGCGCTCTTCGTGCCCCCAGATCCGACTGGCCGGAACCGCACGATCACACATTGATTGCAGCAAACAGCGATCCACCGGCTGCGGGGAGTGCGCGAATCATGTCTCCTTTGCCACGGCAGGTAGTCTCTCACGGAACGGGCCCTTCCGGCTTCACGCTCATCGAACTGATGATCGTGGTGGCCATCATCGGCATCCTGGCCGCCATCGCCATCCCCGCCTATCAGGACTACACCTGCCGCGCCAAGATCTCCGAGGCCATCAATGCGCTGGCGCCCGCAAAGACCGCGGTCTCGGAATACTATCTTTCCCAGCAATCGCTGCCCTCTTCCTCGCAGTGGTGGATCAGCGACATGGACAGCAAATACGTCCAGTCGGTCAAATGGGACGACACCCAGGACCGGCTCGTGGCCACCGCGCAGGGCCTCGGCGCCGCCTGCAACATCGCCGACGGGGCGGTGATCGTGGTACTGTCGCCCATCACGTCCACCACCAACGTAGACTGGAGCTGCCTGAAGGGCTCCGGAGTGGAAGCGAAGTACCTGCCCGCCAACTGCCAGGGCACATGAAATCCCTCGGCTCCTGTCGCGGTACGTCGTTTCGGTTCCGGCACGCCGCGGATCACCGCTCCGGGTGGCGGTAAGGCGCGCCGGGTCCATGGCCGACCGGCAACCCGGTTCACCAAGCAAGACCGGCTTCATACTACTGGTCGCGGGCCTGCTGCTCGCCGGCTGGGCCTACGGGCCTTCGCTTTCCTCGATCTTGTTGTTCGACGACTACGCCCACATCGCCCCTCTGTACACGCAACGCGGCGGCGGGCTGCTCGGGGTGTGGGAGGCCGCCTGGGGCAACAACAGCGGCCCCACCCATCGCCCGCTGGCCATGCTGAGCTTCGCGGCCCAGATCCAGGGCCTGGGCGCCAGCATCGCCTCGCTCAAATGGGTCAATCTGGGCATCCATCTGGCCGTGGGCGGCCTGCTGTTCCTGCTCGCGCGCCGCTTGACTCGGCTGGCCGATATTCCGCAACCCGACGCCACCGTCGCGGCGGCCGCCGCCACCGTCGTCTGGTGGGTTCACCCGCTGAACCTCACCTCGGTGGCCTACGCCATCCAGCGGATGAACAGCCTGTCCGCCCTGTTCCTGGTGGCGGCGCTGCTGCTCTATGTGCGCGGGCGCATCCACGGCGCGCCGGCGCTCGGCCGCGCGGCCCCCTGGATCCTGGTCCTCTGGGCCGCGGCCGTGCTGAGCAAGGAAAACGCCCTGTTACTGCCCGTCTATCTCGCGGTCATCGAAGGCACCCTGCTCTGGCGGCGATACCCCATCGCCCCCCTGCGGCACGCCTTCGGGCGCGTGCCGCGGACGGTCTGGATCGGCGGGCTCGGGCTACTGGGCACCCTGCTGCTCGTAGCCGCCATCGCCTACTTTCTGCCGGGCTATGCCGCCCGGCCGTTCAACATGGCGGAACGCATGCTGACCGAGACGCGGGTCCTGTGGTGGTACATCGGCCAGCTCGTCTGGCCGCGGATCGCGCAGATGGGCCTGTATCACGACGATTTCGCCCTGTCCACCGGCCTGTGGTCGCCGCCCACCACGCTGCCCGCCGTGCTGGGCCTGGCGGGCCTGCTGGGTGTCGGACTGGCCGGCAGGAAGCGCTGGCCCTGGCTGGCCTTCGCGATTCTGTGGTTCCTGGGCGGACACCTGCTGGAATCCACCATCGCGCCCCTGGAGCTGGTCTTCGAGCATCGCAATTACCTGCCCCTGTTCGGTCCGATCCTGGCCGCCGCGGTGCTCCTCGCCGGGACGCTGGCCCGCCTCTCCACCCGGACCGCCCCCTGGGCGACGGCGGCCGCGGGCCTCGTGGTCGGTGCCGTGCTGGCCACCCAGACCCATGCCCGAGCCCAGCGCTGGGCCGATGATCCAGCGCCCCGGTTGGCCTATCTGGAGGCGCGCACGGCCTCGCTGCGCGCACAACTGCTGGCCGGCGAGACGCTAATCGAGCAAGCGGCGCGCAGCGAAGATCCGGACACGCGGGAGACCCTGATCGAGCGCGCCGAGGCGCTGTACCGCCGGATCGCGGACCGGTTCGACGACCCGCCGGAGGCGCTGATCGGATGGATCCTGCTGCGCGATACCTGGCGGCGGGGGCCGGTGGACCCCTTGATCGACCGGTTGATCGGACGGCTGGGAGAGGGACCGCTTTCGGCCAGCACGATCAACGGCATCCGTTCGCTCACGGCCTGCGCCGCCAAGGGCGCCTGCCCCCGGGTGCGCCAGCGCCTGGTGCAGATCATCGACGCCGCGGCGGCCAACCCCACCGCCGATCACGTCCGTCTCCTGCGCAATCGCGCCCAGTATGCGCGCGACGTGGAACACGACATCGCGCGGGCCATCGCGCTGCAACGCCGGGCGGTGGCCCAGGCGCCCGATGCGCTGGACCCCCGCATCGAGCTGATCGTCCTGCTGGCCCAGGCCGGGCTGCGCGACGAGGCCCTGGCCGAGCTCGAGGCCCTCGCCCGCCGGGACCGGCTAGGCGTGACGGCCCTAAGACGCAAGCAACTGCGCCTGGCGATCCTGTCCCGGCGGCTCGAACGCGAGTATGCTACGCAGCGCCGCCGGGCCCTCGATTCTCCATCCACGGACTGACCGCCATGCCCCAGAGCGCCGCCGCACGCAACGATCTGGCCGTGTTCGCCTTTCTCGCCCTGGTATGGACAGGGGCCTTCCTCGCCTATCGGCTGGGCCTGCCCGGCGACTTCATGTTCGACGACTACCCGAACCTGAAAGAACTCAGCGCCCATGGGGGCGTGAAGGACCTGCCGCGGCTGAAGCTGTACCTGGACGAGGCCTTCGCGGGACCCACGGGCCGGCCTGTCTCCATGCTGACCTTCCTCATCGACGCGCGCCAGTGGCCGGCCGATCCCGAGCGGCTCAAATACAAGAACATCCTGCTGCATCTGCTCAACGGCCTGCTGCTGTTCGTGGTGTTCAAGCTGGGGCTGGAACAGGCGCGGCTCGGCCTGTCGCGCGAGCGGATCCTGTGGACTGGCGCGCTGGGGGCGGCGTTCTGGCTCTTGCATCCGCTGCACGTCTCCACGGTGCTCTACGTGATCCAGCGCATGGCCGAGCTTTCGGCCTTTTTCGTGTTGCTGGGCCTCGCGGGCTATCTCTGGGGGCGCCGGCGGCTCGAGGTGGCCCCGCGAAAGGCCTACGCGTGGATGACCGGCTCCTTGGTGCTGGCCACCGCGCTGGCCACCCTGTCCAAGGAAAACGGAGCCTTGTTGCCCCTGCTCGTGCTGGTGCTGGAAGGCACCCTCTTGTCACGCAGCGGGATCCGTCCCGACTGGCGCTGGCGGGCGGTGCTCCTGTGGACGCCGAGTGTGGCGGTGTTCGGCTACCTGGTCTGGACCGCGCTGCAAGGCAGCGCCGCGACCGCGGCGTTGCGGGGCTTCACCCCCTGGGAGCGGTTGCTCACGGAGACCCGGATCCTGATGGACTACCTGGCACAGTTGGTCCTGCCCCGCCCGTTCACCCTGGGGATGTTCCGCGACGACATCGCCCCTTCCCACTCGCTCCTGGAACCCGTGACCACGCTCGCCTCCACCGTGGCGATCCTCGTGCTCGTGCCGGGGGCCTGGCTGACGCGCCGGCGCTGGCCGCTGTTGAGCACGGCGATCCTGTTCTTTTTCGCCGCCCACCTGCTGGAATCGACCGTGGTTCCGCTGGAGCTCTATTTCGAGCACCGCAATTATCTTCCGTCGTTGTTCCTGTTCCTGCCGCTGGCCGCCCTGCTCGTTCGCTGGCACGGGCGACACCCCCAGGGGGCGCGGTGGACGGCGGGCGCCGCCACCCTGGCGCTGGCCGGCCTGCTCGCCGTGCGGGCCGACGCCTGGAGCGACCGGACCCAGCTCTATCTGGACTGGGCGCACCGAAACCCCGGTTCGGCCCGCGCGCAGTTGGGTGCCGCGGAGATACTGCAGCAGCAGGTCAATCCCGCCGCAGCGGTGGAACTGCTCCGTGCCGCGGCCGAACGCCACCCGTCCAACCTGGCCGTGCAGCTCCAGTTGATCCGGCTCAGCCTGAGAAGCGGCGCACCCATCGACGCGACCATGAAGGCGCGGGCGCTGAGCGCGGCGCGACAGACCCTTCCCAACGCCGACGCCCTCGTGGCCGCCGAACAGCTGAGCCGCGATGTAACGGGGGGCATGGACCACGCGCTCGACACGGCCTGGATGGCCGCACTGTGGGAGGCGCTGGACCGCAATCCCCATGTGCGGGCCGCGGGTGTCTTCCGCGCCAAGATCCAGCACGAGCTGGGCGCGTTGTACGCCTACGGGGGGGATCTGCCCCGCGCGCTCCAGCACATGGATCAGGCCCTGGAGCAACAACCCCGCGTGGAAACCGCCATGATGCAAGCGGCCGTGCTCGCCACCCATGAGCACTACTGCGCGGCGCTGGCGCGACTCGACCGCGCCCGGGCGTTGATCGACACCGACCCCGACGGCCGCGCGCGCAGGGACTATTACCAGCGCGAAATCCAGCGCCTCAAAGCGGTCATCGGCGAAGATGCCCGGGCCGCCGGGCGGCATTGCGCCGCCTCGAACGAGATGGGCGGGGGATGAGCTCATGCCCATACCCACCCCGCCAGCCCTACTGTCCGTCGTCATCCCCGCCAAGAACGAGGCGGAGCACCTGCGGGCGCTGTTGCCGCGGGTGCGCGAGGCCGCGGGCGATGCCGCGGAGATCCTGGTGGTGGACGACGGTTCCACCGACGAGACGGCCGCCGTGGCCGAGGCGGGCGGGGCGCGGGTAGTGCGCCACCCCTATTCCATGGGCAACGGGGCGGCGGTCAAGACCGGCGCGCGCAACGCACGCGGCGAGGTGTTGGTGTTCATGGACGCCGACGGGCAGCATCCGCCGGAGCTCATCCCGTCCCTGCTGGCCAAGCTCGACGACGGCTACGAGATGGTGGTGGGGGCGCGGACGGCCGCCTCGCAGGCCGGCAAGCGGCGTCTGCTGGGCAACTATCTCTACAACCGACTCGCCAGCCTGATGACGGGCCACCGTGTCCTGGACCTCACCTCCGGGTTCCGGGCGGTGCGGGCCGAGCGCTTCCGCGAGTTCCTGTACCTGTTGCCCAATGGATTCTCCTACCCGACCACCATCACCATGGCCTTTTTCCGCTCGGGCCACCCGGTGGCCTATGTCCCCTTTCACGCCGCCGCGCGCAAGGGCAAGAGTCACATCCGCCTGGCCCGGGACGGACTGCGCTTTTTGCTCATCATCTTCCGGATCGGCGTGCTCTACTCCCCGCTCAAGGTGTTTTTCCCGGCCAGCGTACTGTTTTTCTTGTGTGGTCTGGGGCTTTATCTCTACACCTGGCTCACGGGGGGGCCCCGTTTTTCCAACATGAGCGCCATGCTGTTGCTGAGCGCCTTCCTGGTCTTTCTGATCGGCCTGGTGGCCGAGCAGATCACCACGCTGATGTATGCGCAGGCGGATGACACGCCCCGCCCCCCTGGGCGCCAGGACGGCTGAACGCCGCCGACATCCCGCCGTGGGCGGCGCAGTCCGCCGCCGGCGCGCTTTGGCGGGGTGGCCGGGTGCAAATCCGCCCGGCCCGTGAGGGGATGCGCTCAGCCGCGCGGCGGCGCCGCGCGGCGCGCCGGCATCCGGCGAAGCAGTGCGTGCAGGCCGTCGGCCCGTGGATGGAGGGGCTCGTCCAGCCCGATCTCCTCGTCGCTGAGATAGCAGGCCGGATCCTCGGCCCAGGGGTCGTCATGGAGCTGCAGGGCGCGCACCCGGGTGTTGCCGCCACAGACGTCGAAATGGGCGCACCGCCCGCAGCGGCCGGAGATCCGGCGCGGACGGGCCTTGAGTCCCGCCATGATGGGGTCGGAGGTGTCCTCCCAGATCTGGGAGAACGGGCGTTCCTTGACGTTGCCTAGGCTGTAGTGCCACCAGAAGGTGTCGGGATGAACGCGGCCGAGGTTGTCGATGTTGGCGATGTTCACCCCGGAGCTGTTGCCGCCCCAACGCCGCAGGCGCTCGCGTAGGCGTTCGACGCGATCCGGGTAGTGACGGGCCGCCCAGTGGAGCAGATACACGCCGTCGGCGTCGTTGTTGCCCGTGACCACCTCGAAAGGCGCCCCCTCCAGGGCCCAGCGATGCGTGGTCTCGAAGATGAGGTCCATGGCCTGGCGGGTGGTGGACAGAAAGGCGTCGTGGGTCCGGTTGCGGTTGCCGCGGCCGGCGTAGTTGAGGTGCGAAAGGTAGAACTTCCCGAACCGCTCCCGTTCGACCAGGTCGAGCAGGCGGGGCAGGTCCCCGGCGTTGTCCTGGGTCAGCGTGAAGCGCACGCCCACCTTGATGCCGCGATCCCGGCACAGCCGCAGGGCCCGCAGGGAGGCCTCGTAGGCGCCCGGCTTGCGCCGGAAACGGTCGTGGGTGGCGCGGATGCCGTCCAGACTGATCCCCACATAGTCGTAGCCCACCGCCGCGATCCGGTCGGCCATGACCGCGTCGATGAGCGTGCCGTTGGTGGACAGGCCGGTATAGAACCCCAGGGCCTTGGCCCGCTCGGAGATCTCGAAGATGTCCGGGCGTAGCAGCGGCTCTCCACCGGACAGGATCAGCACCGGCACCCCGTACGCCCGCAGGTCGTCCATGACGGCGAAGACCTCCTCGGTGGACAGCTCGCCGGGAAAGTCCGTGTCCGCCGAGATGGAATAGCAATGCTTGCAGGTGAGATTGCAGCGCCGGATGAGATTCCAGATCACCACCGGCCCGGCGGGCTTGCGTTGCGGCCCGAGCGGCGCGTCTTCCACCAGCGTCTTCATGTATTGGCTGACTCGGAACATGTCGGCATCCCGTTCAACGGCCCCTCAGGACCCGAATCGTCGCAGGCGCCGCACTCGTGCGGTTTACCCCCTGCGTCCTCTCTGTCATGGTCGCCCGTGGACTCAGCGCAGCCGCAATCCGGTCTTTTTGAGGATGCGGGTGCTGTAGAGCACGTCCCAGGCGCGCACGCGCCCACCCAGCAGGGCCCGCAGGCGTGCGATCTTGTCTTCCACCTCTCGGTGGGTGCGGCCGTGGACCATGGCGAACAGGTTGTACGGCCACAGCGGCCGATGGCGCGGGCGCTCGTAGCAATGGCTCACCAGGCCGGATTCGGCCAGCAGGCTCCCGGCCTCGGCCACCTGCGCATCCGGCACGTCCCACACGCTCATACCGTTGGCCCGGTAACCCAGCCGATAGTGGTTGGGAACGGCCCCGATACGACGGATGACGCCCGCGGCCTGCATCCGCCGCAGGCGAGCCATCACCTCGTCGGCCCCGATGCCCAGACGTTCGGCCAGTGCGTGGTAGGGGCGCGGCACCAGCGCAAGGCCCGCCTGGGTGGCCCGGATCAATGCCCGGTCCACCGCGTCCAGCTCCGCAACCGCCGCCGGATGCAGTCCCGCCACGGGCACGGGGCCGTTCATGCCTCGAATCTCAGCGAGAGGTGGAACTCCCGCAGTTTGGGCAGGTCGAGCACCGCCAGGCCGGTCTCCGCCTCGATCCGGCCGATGACCTCGGCGACCTGATCGGGGCGCTCGGTGGCCACCACGAACCACAGGTTGAGCGCGTGGTCGCGGGCGTAGTTGTGCGCCACCTCCGGATGACGGTTGACCTGTTCGACGACCTCGTCGAAACGCGCCTCCGGCACCTGCATCGCACACAGCGTCAGCCCGCCGCCCATGGCCTCGGCGTTGTAGAGCGGCCCGAAGCGCGACAGCACGCCGGCCTCGAGCAGCCGCTCCAGCCGCGCGATCAACGTGGCCTCGTCGATGCCCAACCCCTCGGCCGCGGCCCGGTAGGGGTGTTCGCACAGGGGAAAACCCTCCTGCAACCGGTTGATGATCCGCCGGTCCAGCGCATCCAGTTCCGGGCCGATCATGCGTAGCGCGCTCCCCGCTGCTTGAAACAGCGCCGGCTGAACAGGACCTCGCGGGGCACGTCTTCCAGATCCGCCTCGCGCGCCATCCGTTCGATGCGCTCGCGCACCGTGCGCTCGTCCCGCCCGTGCACCATGGTGAACAGATTGTAGTTCCAGCGGGGCGGCCGACGGGGACGCCGATAACACAGGGTCACGCAATCCATGTCCGCCAAGCGGCGGGCCGCCGCATCCACCCGGTCGTCGGGGATGTCCCAGACCACCATGCCGTTGGCGCGAAAGCCCAGCGCCCGGTGATTGACCACCACCCCGAAGCGCTTGATGGCGCCCGCCGCCTGGAGCCGCCGGATCCGTTCGATGACCTCGGCCTCGCTCATGCCGAGCTCCAGCCCGATGCGCGCATAGGGGCGGCGCGTCAGCGGCAGCCCGTTCTGGATCGCCCGGATCAGGGCGCGATCGCGCGCTTCACCGCCGGCCTTCAACACCACAGCGCAAACCCCAGGTCGATGTGATAGTCCCGCTCCATGGGCAGGTCCAGCACGGGAAGCCCCACGCGCGCCTCGATCTCCCGCAGTACCGCATCGAGCCGCGCCGCCTCGGGCGCGGTGACCACGAACCACAGGTTGAAGGCGTGGTCGCGCTGGTAGTTGTGGTTCACCTCGGGGTACGAGCTCACCAGCGCGGCCACCGCCTCCAGACGGTCCGCCGGCACCGCCAGGGCGGCCAGGGTGCTCACCCCCACCCGTCCCGGGCTGAAGACCGGGCCGATGCGGCTCACGTAACCGCGCGCCTGCAACCGGCGGAAACGCTCGATGACCTGGGCCTCGGTCAATCCCAACTCCTCGGCGATGACCGCGAAGGGCCGGGGCGTGAGGGGAAAGGCCCGCTGGTAGGCGTCGAGCAACCGCCGGTCCGTCTCCGAAAGCGGCGCTTCGGTGCGGGTGGGCGTTCGTTCTGCCGCGCCGGCCATCCGGTTTCCTCCCTTCACAGTCCGATGTGATCCGCCCGCCAGGTGAAGAAGATGCCGCTGGGCTTGACGGCCTCCAGGCGGCCCAGCACCTGCAACGTCCGGGTGTCGTACACCAGCACCCGGTCGTCGTCCCGCGCCGACAGCCACACCACTTCGCCACGGGGGGCGAATTCCATGTGCAACACCGCCCGGCCGGGCCGCAGGGTGTCGATCACCCGGAACGTCTCGGCGTCGATCACCTGCACCTTGCCGTTGTCGGGGACGGCGAAGTTGACCCAGACCTGGCGCCCGTCGGGCCGCGCCTCCACGAACACCGGCTGGCCGGCTACGGGGATCCGCGCGCGTTCCTTCCAGGTGTTCATGTCCACCACCAGTACCTCGTGGCGGCCCACCGCGGGCAGGAAGGCCAAGTCACCGGCCACCGCCCAGCCCTCCAGGTGCGGCATCTTGTACACGGGCAACCGCTTCTCGCCCCGTCCGTAATCGGCCAGGATCTTGCGCGCGCCCCGTTGCGGGTGCCACAGATCCACCAAGGCCAGGCCGTCCTCGCCGAACAGCCCGGCGATGTAGTAGCGCCCGTCGGGCGTGATCAGGCCGTCGTACGGCTGCCGGCCCACGTCGCGGATCACCTGCACCTGAGGCTCGGCGCCCCGGCTGAAATCGGCGATGCGGATCTCGCCGGCATCGTACAGGCTGTAGACGAAGCGCTCTCCGGGGGCATCCACCAGCCCCACCACCTTGGAATTGCGGCCGTCGCGGGTGCGGGCCGGCAGGTCGGCGACCATTTCCAGGGTTCGGGCATCGAAGACCCGCACGCCGCCGGGCTCGTAGTTGGAGACCGCCACCA
>Ga0256841_1000299_pt1 | contig 53147 bp, 48 predicted proteins | sample 356308metaG_FD_185971 | JGI IMG/M metagenome (GOLD analysis project Ga0256841, IMG submission 185971) | Hydrothermal vent microbial communities from Mid Atlantic Ridge, Atlantic Ocean - 356-308 | ecosystem: Environmental > Aquatic > Marine > Hydrothermal vents | place: Atlantic Ocean: Mid... | reverse complement strand
GTTCTCTCATGGTTGTCTATGGATGAAGCGCGATATTTTCTAGCGTCATTGGTATGTTCGGAAACCTTCCATTTTGACTTCAAAATTGTCTGCCCTGCGGGAGCGCCGATTTTACCGCATCTACTGTGTCGCAGGGCATTTGCGTCTGTACACTACAGCTGCATGCCCTGCGCCTTGTATAGGCGGCAAACGCGACGCTTGCAAAATTCAGGTAGAAAATTTGGAATACGCCAAACCGGATGGCTTTACCGGTTGTGGCGGCGGATTCCAGGATGAAGCGCTATTTCGATGCCGGAAGGAGGTTTTGTTTCTGCAGATCCCTGACCACCGCATCGATCACATTGTCGAACATTTCCATTTTCGAGCCCGGATTGACGGTTTTCGAATCGGCCGACCAGACCAGATCGTTGGTTTTCACATCGTAGAGGCTGGTCTCCAGAGCCACTTTCACGTGCGTGGTGGTGTATCCCGGGCGGTGTGCGTAATGATAGATGCGGCCGTAGTAGTCGTAAAAGCCGTGAACCTGGGCCGGATGATAGACTTCGCTTTCCTGGACATCCACCAGATGGGTGATGAGCACGGCATCCACACCGAGTTTTTGCACCGCCGCCAGCACCGCATCTTTTTGCAGTTTGCCGTCGATGGCCAGCACCGCGTGACTGGCGTGGGCGTTGACCCCGGCGGCCTTGAGGCGGTTGACAAATTTATTTTCGAAACTGCGGCGCAGCGGTTTTTGTTCGGAAACGCCGATTACCAGGATGTTGGCAAGCATCTTGCCGTGGTAGGCCGGATTCCGCCACGTCTTTGTCAGCCGGGTACCGCCGCAGGACGCCAGCAGCAGGCCGATGAAAATAAGAACAACGGATTTTGAAACACGCGTCATGATCGTTCCTTTCAATGGGTGGGATTGGCCGTCAGCGTGCGGCCAGGGCCCGGCAGCTGCCGGCGTGGACCTTATATCGTGATGTTGCGCCGTTTCATGCCCTTGGATGTTTTTACGAACCGCCGGTCACAGGACCAGGAAACAGATCCAGACGATAGCCGTGGGGATGATTGCGGCTTTCAGCAGGCCGCCGGGGGAAACCCCGTTTCTAAAGTATTTTTTCAAAATCGATTGGCCGGCCGGGTTGGGGGCATTGGCGATCACCGTCAGGCCGCCGCCGGCGACAGCCCCTGCAACCACGGCGTATTTCAACGCATCCGTGAACCCCGGAATCAGGGTGCACAGGTAGGTGATGGCCGCATTGTCGTTAAAGGCCGTCAGTACTGTGGCCGTGGTCATGAGTGCAACCGTGCCCAAATTCCCGAGCACCGGTTCGATCCACCACCCCTGGACGCCGCCGTGGATCACCAGGCCGCCCAGGAAAAATCCCACCAGCATGGGCGGTTTCAGGTCGATGCGGTTCTGAAAAGGGCGCGTAATTTCGGAAAATCCAATGAAAAAGAGTAGTCCGGGAACGAACATCATGGGATAATGGGCGTTGAAAATGGTCCAGGCCATGAATGCCACGTGGACGGCCATGATCCAGGCCGGCACCGGATCATCGCGGTGATCCCATTCGGGATCGCGAAAAGGCGCACGCTGTTCTTCGGGAAGCAGCGCCGGCATATGCTTGCGCAGACCATGCAGCTTGATCTCTTCGAAACGCTGCTCAAAAGCCGCTTTGACCAGTTCCGGATCAAAGCCCTTATCCGCCATACGTTCGAACACCGTCTGGCGCAGGCGGTCTTTGATTTTGCGACAGGTTCTGTCCCAGGTTTCGGAAAAGCTGCCTTCAAGATCGGCGATCGCCTGCATTTTACGGATTTCATCCTGCAGGTCTTTTTTCAAAATGTGCCGTTTCTGGATTTCCTCCTTGAGCTTCAAAAGCGCGAATTTTTCCTGCAGGGCGCTGAAATCCCGCCGGAAGATGAAAAAATAACAAGCGTTCGATAGCAGGATGCCAACGAGCGCCTTCCACCCAAAAGTGGCCACCATGAAGGGCGTTCCCCATTTCCAGGGCCCGGCGACCATCAGGATGGGAGGCGCGGCAAAGTGGGTCAGGGTGCCGCCCACCGACACGTTGACGAATAAAAGGCCGATGGTCGCGTATTTGAATTTCCGTGCGGGCTCCAGATCGTAGAATTTCCTGGAGAGCAGCAGAGCGGAGATGGTCATGGCGGCCGGTTCGGTGATCAACGAACCCAGCAGCGGCCCTAGGGTCAGGATGCTGAACCACCAGGCAGCCAGACTGCCGCCCAACAGATCGGCAAGCCGCTGCAGAACGAGTTCGGCGAGCTTTAGAATCGGCCGCGTGGCGGCCAGAATCATGATCACCACCACGAAAACAGCCTCGGTGAAGTTGACTTTGCGCGTGATATAGAAAATGACGGTTTCCCAGTCGTAGAAAAAGAGAATGGCGCCCACCAGGGCGACCACCCACAGACCGAAAATGACCTCCACTTCCCCCAGGAAATGAAAGAGTTCGGCACCCGGATGGACACTGTCCGGGTCGGCCAGCCCTTTTTCGATCCGGCGGGCATGCGCCGTTTCCCAGTGGTGGGCCACAGCCAGGAATTTGCTGGCGAGAAAGGTGTGGACGATGGCGCATAAAAAAATGAGCGTGGCAACCAGATTAAAGGGTTCCTGGACCACACGGTGCTTTAAGATGAGCCAGATGCTGTGCATGCCGGCATCCTGGTAGCTTTCCAGGCTGCGGGGAAAGTCCACCGTTTTTGTCGGCGGCGCGCCGGCCGCCGGGCAGGTGCCGGCAAGGGCCGCCATAATCAGCAAAACACTGCCCCAGATTATTAGTTTTCGACCCAGCCCCACGCTTTATCCCTTTGACATTCGTTCTGTCCAGTTCTGTTCAATGGATGTTCGGCATACGGTCCGGCTCACCATGACAAAACTCACTGGCACTGTCAAGCTTGCCGCCGTGTATGTCGACGGCGGTGACCGGATGGCCTGCAGATTCGCTATACTCCCACCGGATAGGATGAAAAAGTACTATTTTGTGGCATTCTGGTAACAGGTCTATTACCAGAATGCCACAATATGTCTTCACGGAAATGCCTGACGATGCACACCAACCCATTGAAAGCGTGAGTGATATCATCTGTTATCCATTGCCGCCGGGTTTTGGCCCATTTTTTGCCTACTACAATGTAGTACTTCACCGCAACGAGCGATGAAGTACCCCACCAAATCGCACCAACAAATTCAAGGAGGTGTCTTATGAAAAAACTGTTTGCCGTTGTAACTGCATTTTTACTGGTTTGCGGGGTGGCGGCAACGGCCGGCGCCATGGCGTATACATCGGAGCTCAAAGCCAATTTAACTGCTTACTATTTGCCCTATAATTCCCCCGAGGTTTTTGGGAAAATAGGATACGCGGTCGATGTCAACAAAGCTCCGGCTGACCAGGATTTTAACTGGATGGTCGAAGTTTGGCTTGACTACGAAATTGAGCCCTTCATCAACGGCGCTCCGGATATTGCTTGGGCGTATAGTGGCAATTATCATAATTCCTGGGACTTGGGCGTGCATCCCGGAGATGTGTTCGACGGTCCGATCGACTATGTCTATGGCTTCTTGACGGTTGCTTCCGCCGACATGTGGGACGGGTTCAGCTACCAAGTAATACCTGATTTCCCTCTGTCTGACCCAGCAACAGGGGATATAACTTTTCAGTACAGTGGAACTGACGGTATAGTGGCGATGTTCGGCATGGATGATTTTATGAAGAATATGGAGAATGATAGGCATAGAATCACCAGCCTTGTTGCAACCGCAAAACTCGGTGTCCGGCTGAAGGCGACTCCGGTTTCCGAGCCTGCGACGATGCTGCTTTTGGGTATCGGACTGCTGGCGGTGGTCGGCCTTTCGCGGCGTGCCAAACTGGTCAGAAAAGCCTAACCGGGAGGTGTGAATCCATGAAATGCGCCGCTGTGCACGACAACGGCGGGCGGCGCACGGGATTGGAGCGGCGGGAGATCAGTTATACCTACCACATTCCGGAGCGCCGCTGTGGTAGGGACCGCCGGATGCATCTGGATCGTAGGAGAAGCGATCTCGACCGGCGTGCAAAGGCAGTCTGCCTCTGCCGCTGACGGCCAAACATTCTCATCCAATATACATCAAATACATCAAGGGCAGCAGCCGCGTTTCGGCTGCTGCCTTTTTTGCGCTGCCGGGGAAAATACCGAACAGCCGCGGTCGCGGCCAAAAAATGGCGTGGCCGAGTGGCGGCTTTCATAAGTTTGAAGGCGTTTCTCCGACAATTCATCCCGGCCGTCGATGTTGCGCGGATACCGGTATAATTTCCCACTATAACGAAGCAGGGCGCTTCGTCCGGCGACACTTTATTGTGGTGAACCCGGCCACCACTCCAAAAGCACCTGGGACAGCCATGGGTTTTCAGATCTCGTCGGTTTGCCATCAAATTTACTAAGTAGACGTTTTTTTTGACAAGCGGCGCCCTTTGATCTATAGGGGGAGACTCAGGGCTGCAATTTCAAATTTTCCGCCGCCGGCCAGAATCTGCGTGTGCCGGCCGGAATAGATAAAGAATAGATAAATGGACTCTTGGCAGGTGCCAAGAGCCGGGAGGAAACGATACACAGCATGCCAAGCATACGCATTCTAGGCACCGGATCCTATGTGCCATCCAGGGTGCTGACCAACTTTGACCTGGAAGAAATGGGGCTGGATACCAGCGATGAATGGATCGTCAAGCGTACCGGCATCCGGGAGCGGCGTGTGGCGGCCGACGACGAGGCGACCTCCGACCTGGCCTGCCATGCCGCGCGCAATGCGCTGGCAAGGGCGGGTCTTGAGGCCGCCGATATCGATCTGATCATCGTGGCCACGATCACGCCGGATACCTGCTGTCCTTCGGCGGCCAACTGGCTGCAGGCAAAACTGGATGCGCCGCGGGCCGTGACTTTCGATGTGACGGCGGCCTGTTCCGGATTTGTTTTTGCGCTCAATGTGGCCGAACAGTATCTCAAGAACGAAACCTACCGCACGGTGCTGGTGGTGGCCGCGGAGGTGATGACCCGCACCCTGAACTGGAAAGACCGCGCCACCTGTATCCTGTGGGGCGATGGCGCCGGTGCCGCCCTGTTGACGCGGGGTGACCAAGGGCCGGAAATTCTGTCCACGCACCTGCATACCGACGGTGCCAGCGGCCAGGACCTGCTGCTGCCCGGCGGCGGATCGAAAACGACTCCCATAACCCACGAAAGCGTGGACCAAGGGCGCCATTTCCTGGACATGGTGTCTGCAAACATGAGCTTCCGTGTGGCCGTGCGGCATTTTTCCGAGTGTATTCAGGAGGCGGCTGAATTTAACGGTATCCCCCTGGACGCGATCCGCTGGATCATTCCCCATCAGGCCAACTTGCGCATGTTTCAGGCCATTTCAAAATCCCTTAAGATCCCTTTTGAAAAGTTTTATGTCACCATTCACAAGTACGGCAACATCTCTTCGGCGTCTTGCGCCATCTCTCTGGATGAAGCCGTGCGCGACGGCAGCATCCGCAGCGGTGACGTGGTGTGCCTGCCGGTTTTCGGCGGCGGCCTGACCTGGGGGAGCGCCCTGATCCGCTGGTAAGTTCAGCCGGTGGTTGGCCGAGCGGCATTCCGGCTGATTTCCTGGGCTTCAGATCACCGTTGCCGCAGGCGTCAATAAACACGGGTGGGCAGAAACCGGGAAATCCGGGAGATTCCCCATGAACATTGCTTCACAAATAACGACGGTTCTGGTGCTGTGGCTGATCACCGGCCTGGCGTTTTCTTCGGTCTACCTGAAAAAGAGATCAGCGGGCCATTCGGCCCTGGCAGCCTTCAAAACCTTTGAAGGACTCTTTTTCGTGCTCAGCCTGATTGCGCCGATCCTGTACCTGATCACCAAACTCTGAGGCCGTGCATAGAATGTACGCAGAACAATAAGGGCCCCGGAGAAAATGTGCGCCTTTTACTCAAAGAGACCGTTTGCCCCTGATCAGGCTTTGAAAGGCCGCGTTTAATTCGATGAATTTGTCGTGGCTGCCGCCGCGGTCGGGATGGTGCCTGCGGGCCAGGCGGCGATAACGGCGGCTGAGTTCGCGGGCGCTCATTTTCTTTAGTATCTCAGCCGGTACCCCGAAGACGCCGGCAGCGTCCGTCAGACTCACCGCAGAGCGGACCGGCGGCTGATAGTCCCGGTGGCGGTTCATGAACTGGCGCAAGGTTTCGGCAAAAGGAGACGTTTCCGGGTAGTTATTGTCAAAAAACATGCACAGGTAGCGCTGCATGTATTCATTCAGCGCAATGTCTGAATCCTGGGCGCCGGGTGCAAAGAGGCGCCGGTTGAGACGGCAGACCTCCTTCAGAAAGCAGGCGTCCACCTCGTCCGGATCCAGGAGCTGGGGTGCGGTGCGGGCGTAGTTCTGTGTAAAGAAGCGCTGCAGGTCGAAAATGACGTAGACATAAGCCTTGAGTTCGCTGGCCTTGAGCGGCTGCTCCAGGCGCATGAAGTCCTGCTCGATTTCGTCGCGCGATTTGCGGTAAAAATTTTTCAGCAGCACTGCCGGCATGCCTTCCAGCGTACCCTGGTTCATCTGGCCGAAGCGGATGAAATGCACACGCCGTTTGTCGAATATGTCAAGCTGGCGCTGGAGTTCGGACTGCTGGCCGGCGGAAAGGCGCCGGCGCGGCCGCATGGCATGCGCCCGTTCACGCAGCGGGTCGATGATGCGGCGGATGTCCGCCCGCACGAAGGGCAGGAACAGGGCCTCTAGATCATCGATGTCCGGTTCGATGCCGCGGGCCCGAAGACCGTCTCCGACGGCCTCGTCGATATAGTAGCTGTTGCCACCCGGATAGATGATGAACTTTTCCGGGTGCGGTCCCAGCGCCAGCAGGTCCCGGCTTGCCATGCGCCCCTCCCTGGCGTAAGATTGGGCGATGAAGTAGCCGGTTCGGCCGTTGATGCAGCGGCGTGCGAGGTACACGGGCGGTCTCCCGGGCAGGGGTAAAGGGCCAGCGGACGGACTGCCGCAGCGATGCAGCAATCCGACCCCGAATCCAACCTAACATATTTTGCAGGAGCAGTCGAATCCAAAAAATGGCAGCCTCACATGTTGGCCATAAAGCGCCTGCGGTTGACGGGAGGCACCTGGCGTTACGCGCGGAAGTCATCGGGGCCGTGAGGGGTTTTTTTATCGAAAACGGCTTTCTGGAAGTGGAAACGCCCATCCGTATTCCGGCGCCGGCGCCCGAAGCTTATATCGATGCCCTGCCTTCGGAATCCTGGTTTCTGCATACCTCCCCGGAAATCTGCATGAAGCGGCTGCTGAGCGCCGGCTATGGGCGCATTTTCCAGATCTGCCGCTGTTTTCGCTCCGGTGAACGCGGCAGGCGGCATCTGCCCGAGTTCACGCTGCTGGAGTGGTATGCTGTCGGCGCCACCTACCGCGATCTGATGGCATTCTGCGAAGAGATGATCCGCCATGTGGCTGGAGCCCTGGACCGGGGCACAGGTATCGTCTACCAGGGGCGGCACATTGCGCTGGACGGCGCCTGGCAGCGCCTGAGCGTGCGGCAGGCTTTCCGGCGGTTTGCCGGCCAGCCGGCCGAGGCGGCCCTGGCGGCCGGCCGTTTCGATGAACTCATGGCCGGGGCCATCGAACCCCGTCTGGGCCATCCGCGGCCGTGCTTTCTGTACGACTACCCCATCCAAAGGGCGGCGCTGGCGCGGTGCAAGCCCGAAGACGGTTCCCTGGCCGAGCGCTTCGAACTCTACATTGCCGGCATGGAGCTCTGCAACGCCTTTACGGAGCTGACCGACGCCGTCGAGCAGCGCCGGCGCTTCCAGGAAGAGCTGCAGCGCCGGGAGACGGCCGGCCGGATGCAGACGCCCATGCCTGAAAAATTTTTGGCAGACCTCGAACGCCTGCCGCCTTGCGCCGGCAACGCCCTGGGTATCGACCGTCTGGTGATGCTGTTTGCCGACACCGCGTGCATCGACGACGTGGTGGCCTTCACGCCCGAGATGCTCTGAATGCACGCAGCATGAATTGGAGAGCCTTTGCAAGGCACATGCTATGAAAATACCGGTGCAGTTGGTTGCCGATGATGCCGGGGGCCCGGTTTCAGGCCTTTTTGGGGATGATTTTGACAACGCCCGTGCGCCGCGAACGGGTGAGCAGCAGGAAGGCGGCCATGCCGGCCAGCATGAGGCCCATTCCCAGCAGGAACACCTGGCGCAGCTGAAACAGGTCCATCATGATGCCGCCCAGCAGCGAACCGCCCAGCATGCCCAGGCTGTGGGCCAGGGTGAGCAGGGCCATGACCGATCCCATGGAGGCTGTCTGGCCGCCCTCGAAGACGCCCAGCGCCATCAGGGCCGGCGTGGCGATGCCGCCGCCGATGCCGAAAAAGACCGATGCCGACAGCATGCTCCAGAATCCCTGGGACCAGGTGAAGGACCCCACCGAAAGGGCGATCAGCAGTCCGCCGCCGGCGACCATGCGGATGCGGTTCAACCGGTCGGCCAGATACCCCATGGGCAGGTGAATGATGCCGCTGACGAACACGCCGATGGTGACCAGCACACCGATGGCCGAACTCGACAGGGAAAACTCGCTGTCGGCAAAAACCGGGATAAACCCCCAGATAATCCCGATGCAGGCGGCATAGGCGAATCGAAACACGAAGAGGCCGGCGATGTAGGGATCGCCGATGAGGGTTTTGAAGGTGCGCGGGGCGGAGGCCCGGGAGACGGCCCGTTCGGTGCGCGTGGGCGGCAGCAGCGCGCTGCTCAGAAAAAAACCGACCACGGTCAGGGCTCCCATGCAGATGAAGGCCGCCTGAAGGCTGTAGCGGTCCTTCAATGCCCCGCCGATCAGGGGCCCGAAACTCAGGCCCATGAACATGGACATGTTGAAAATGCCCATGGACAGCCCCTCTTTGCCGGCCGGGGTGATGTCGCCCACGTAGGCCTGGATGACGGGCATCATCATGGCCGAGGCGATGCCGTGAAACAGGCGGATGACGATCAGGGATTCGACGCTTTTCGAAAAGATGAAAGCGACCGAGACCAGGACATAGGCAAAAAGGCCGCCGGTGATCAGCGGTTTGCGGCCCTTGCGGTCGGAAAGCTTTCCGAAGTAGGGCAGAAAGAGGGAGCGCGAGAGGGAGAAGGCTCCGAATATCAGCCCGATGTAAAATCCGGAAGCCCCCAGGCTGTGCGCGTATACCGGCAGCAGCGGCACGACGATGCCCACGCCGGTGACCGCGGCGAATATCGAAAAAAACAGGGTGCTGAAGATTTTCTTTTCGGTGATGGACATGCACAGGACCCTGGGTTGTACGGATTTATCGGGCTTCAGGCACCGTAGATGAGGGCAAAGAGGCCCGCGGCCAGCACGTAAGGGGCAAAGTAGTGCAACCGCCCGCGTTTGACGATATAAACCAGGAATTTCAGCGCCAGGTAGCCGACTGCGCAGGACGTCAGTGCACCGATAAGCAGCACGGGCAGCTGCGGCGCGTTTTGGGCCGAGACGTCTTTCAGCGTCAGCAGGGCGGCGCCGCAGATGGCCGGGATCGATAGCAGGAAGGAATAGCGTGCCGCAGTTTCGCGTTCGAGTCCCAGGAAAAGCGCAGCGGCGATGGTGGAGCCCGAGCGCGAGATGCCGGGGATGATCGCAATCCCCTGAACCGTGCCGATGACCAGGGCTTTAACGGCCTGAAAGTTTTTCAGGCGGCCGCCGCGGTCGCCGGCCGGCCGGCCGGTGGTCCAGCGGGTGAAAAAGAGCAGCAGGCCGGTGACCACCAGCATGGCACCGGCCAGCAGGATCGAGCCGAAAAGCCGGTCCACGATGCGGTGCAGCAGCAGCCCGATGATCCCCGTGGGAATAGTGCCGATCACGATCAGCCAAGCCATTTTCAGGTCCGGGTCACGGTCGATGGCCGTGCCCAGGGCCTGCGGACGCAGCAGTTCTGGCGCATGCCGCAGCAGTGCCTTTGCGATGGCGTAAAGGTCCCGGTAAAAATAGATGAAAACGGCCACCAGGGTGCCGATGTGCACGCTGACGTCAAAGAGCACTTCGGGGTCTTTCAACCCGAACAGGTGCTGGGTGATGACGAGGTGCCCCGAACTGCTGACCGGCAGAAATTCCGTCAGTCCCTGAATGGCGCCCAGCACGGCGGCCTGAAATGGGTTCATCACGGCAATCCTTCCTTTCTTTATCCCTTGACGACGGCCAGGGGTCGCAGGCGGGCTACTTTTTTGGAAATACCGGCGCCGTGTACCACTTCGACCACCTGTGAGACATTCTTGTAGGCTTCCGGCATCTCTTCGGCCATCGTGGAGCGCCCGGTCCAGCGCACCAGGATGCCGCGGTCTTCCAGTTCGCGGTGAATGGACCGGCCCTTGCCGGCACGCTTGGCAGCCTTGCGGCTCAGCCGGCGCCCGGCACCGTGGCAGGTGGAGCCGAAAGTCTCCTCCATGGCGCCTTGGGTGCCGGCCAGCACGAAAGAGGCCGTACCCATGTCGCCGGGAATCAGGATGGGCTGGCCATATGGGCGCAGGGGCTCACAGATGGACATATGTCCCGGCGCCAGTGCGCGCGTGGCCCCCTTGCGGTGCACACAAAGTACCCGCTGACGGCCGCCCACATGGTGGGTTTCGCGTTTGGCGATGTTGTGGCAGACGTCGTACAAAAGATCCATGGCCAGGTCCCGGGGACCTGTGCCGAATACCTGCTCAAAGACCTTCCGGCTGTGGTGCATGAGGATCTGGCGGTTGGCCCAGGCGTAGTTGGCCGCACACGACATGGCCCGGTAGTAGCGCCGGCCCAGATCCGAAGCGGTCCAGGCGCAGACCAGCTGGCGGTCGGGCGGCGTCACGCCCACTTCGGTGCGCGCACGGTTCATCAGGGCCAGGAAGTCATCGCACACCTGGTAACCGAGCCCCCGGGAGCCGGAGTGCAGCATCAGCGTGACCTGGTCTTCGGCCAGCCCGAAGGCGGTTGCGGTGGCGGCATCGTAAATGCGGTCGACAAAACCCACTTCCAGGAAGTGGTTGCCGGCGCCCAGGGTACCGAGCTGGCGCAGGCCGCGTGTCAGGGCGCGTTCGCTGATCAAGTCCGGATCGGCCTCGGGCAGGCACCCCCCGTCTTCGGTGTACACCAGGTCCCGCGCTTCGCCGAATCCCCGGGCGACTGCCCAGCGGCTGCCCTGCTGCAGCACTTTTTTGGCCTCTTTGGCATTCAGCTTGACCGACCCCGTGGAGCCCACGCCCGAAGGGATGTGGCGGTACAGGGCATTCACCAGTGTTTCCAGGTGCGGGATCAGGTCCTTACGGTTCAGCGCGGTGGTGGCCAGGCGCACACCGCAGTTGATGTCGTATCCCACGCCGCCGGGGGAGATGACACCGCTGTCCCAGTCGAAGGCCGCCACACCGCCGATGGGGAAGCCGTAGCCCCAGTGCATATCCGGCATGGCCAGCGCCGCTTCCACGATACCGGGCAGGCAGGCCACGTTGGCCACCTGCCGCAGAGGCTCTTCCTGGCCCGTTTCCCTCATCATCCGCGCATCGGCGTAAATGCGTCCGGGGACCTGCATGGCCCCGGTGCGGGGAACTTCCCAGCGGTAGGCATCGATTTGTGTCAGTTTCATGGCAGGCTCTCCCGGCGGTCAGACATCGAAGATCACCACGGCCTCCCAGCCGTCGGCCACGGGGCCGGCCGTGATGCCGTGATAGGTGACCGCCTTGATCTCATGCCGGATTGCACAGTGCCCGGCATCCATGGCCGCGATGCCGGCCCGGGCGTGGATGTGGTAGGCTTCCAGTTGGCTGATCTGGACGCTCTTGACCAGCTGCATCTCGCCGCTGAAAAGGTAGAGCAGCTCCCGCAGCCAGTTGACCATCAGGTCGGGCCAGTCGCTGCCGGCGACCTTGATGCACCGGTGGTTGTCGGGCGTGATTTGCCGCCGGTCGCAGATCAGGTCGAACATGGCTGCCGCGGCCTCGGCAAACAGCGCCTCTGCCGTCGCGCTGCGTACGCGGATGCCGATATCCGCGGTATGATCGATCAGCGAGTAGGGCATGGCCTCCAGCACCTGTTGACGGCATTTAAAAAAATTCGCCGGTTCTCGCGGTGTGGTATCCGCCCAGTTTGGCTACCCGGGCCTTGAAAGCAGGGCTGTTGATGATTTCCAGCAGCCGTTGCAGGTTTTCGGAGAAAAAGTGTTCCTCCGGGATCACCAGGTCGTACTGTTCGGTGACCACCGGAATGAAGTCCAGGCCCAGCGCCCTGGCCGCCGCGAAGATGCCCAGTCCCACGTCGGCACGGCCGCTCAGCACCGCCACGGCCACCGACATATGGGTGAACTCTTCATCGGCATACCCCTGAATCTTGCCGGTGTCGATCCCCAGCTGGGCCAGGCGGTAGTCCAGCAGGATGCGGGTGCCCGAACCGCCCTGGCGGTTGATCAGGCGGACGTCTTCGCGTGCCAGGTCTTCAATGCCGGCGATCTTTTTGGGGTTTTCCGGCAGCACCATCAATCCCTGGTCCCGGAAAACCAGGTTGACGCGCCGCACCGCCGTGCCGGGAAGATATTTTTCAATGAAAGCGGCATTATAAGTGCCGTCCTCAGCATTCAGCAGGTGGCAGCCGGCCAGGTGGCAGACGCCCTTGCGGATGGCCATCAGACCGCCCATGCTGCCCACGTGGCTGGAGGAAAGCGACAGCGCCGGGTATGCGGCCCGCAGGCAGTCGGCCAGTACGTCCAGGGTGTTGTCGTGGCTGCCCACGGCCACGATGGTGTTTCTGATACGCGCCAGCGGCCGCAGCAGCTCGACGGTTGCCGGGGCGTGCTCCCGGATCCCTTCGACATGGTTGGGGATGCGCAGGATGCCGTCGGCCTCGGTTATGGAGGTGATCATGCCGGCACCGCGCGGCAGCGGCGTGGCGACAATGCGTTCGCCCACCTGGCCGAGCTTGACGCGCAGGAATTCTTCCACTCCGAGTTTGGAAGGGATCTTGCGGGTGGGATGCACCTCAGTGTACCGCGGGTCGGGTTCCGGCTGTCCCTGCATGGCGCAGATCAGCGGCCGCACGAACTGCTCGAAGGCCACGATGGCCGAAACCGGGTAGCCTGGCATACCGCACACCGGGCGGCCGTGCACCTCGCCGACGATGACCGGTTTGCCGGGCATGATGGTCACACCGTGGATCAGCACGCGGCCCAGCTCGGAGATGGCGCTGCGCGTATAATCCTCGGTGCCGGCCGAAGAGCCCCCCACCGTCAGAACGGCGTCAAACCCTTCTTCGACGCCCCGGGCGATGGCACCGGTGATCGCCGCCAGGTCGTCGTCGAGCTTTTCGCGCTGCACGTAGGTGCCGCCGCAGGCTTCCACCAATTTCCCCAGGACGTAGCCGTTGCTCTCCAGCACCTGGCCGGGCTGCAGGTCTTTCAGGTCTGTGCAGCGCCAGTCAACCAGCTCCGAACCGGTGGGGATGATCAGTATTTTCGGTTTCCGGCGCACCGTGACTTCGAAAATGCCGCCCGAGAGCAGTGCACCGATGCAGTAAGGTGTCAGCAGGTGGTTCTGGGCAAAGAGCAGTTCACCGGCCACGATGTCTTCCCCCATTTTGCGGACGTTCTGCCAGGGAAAGACCGGCGCTTCGATGACGGCCCGCGAGGCCTTTGGAAAGGTGACATGCTCGATCATGATCACGGCGTTTGTTTCCGCCGGCAGGACATGGCCGGTGTTGACCGGGAAAGCCTCCCGGCCCATGACCAGTTCCATAGGGGTTGTCTCAGAAGCGCCGTAGGTGGATTTGGCATCGACGGCCAGGCCGTCCATAGCGGCGGCGTGAAAGTGCGGCGAGGACAGGCGTGCAAAGACGGGTTCGGCAAGTACGCGCCCGACGGCATCGGGCACGGCAAGCGTCTCGGTGTCGCGGCACAGCAATGTCCGGGGTGCAAATTGCTCCAGGATGATCTTGCGGGCTTGCGCCAGGGTTTTCATCTGCAGGTAAACATTACGTTTGGGAACCATTGTATCTCTCCGGGCCGTCGGGCTACAGGGGCCATACTGCAACGGCGGCGCCCTGATCGAGGCCCTCTGAATTGACGTCGATGGCGATGATGCCGTCGGCCTGCACCATGGTGTTGATCAGGCCGGATTTCCCCAGGATCGGGTCGGCCCACAGGACGCCGTCCTTTTCGGTCAGGCGCACGCGCACGTAGTCCGTACGGCCCTGGGCCGAAGCAAGGTTGCGGCTCAGGCGGGCGGGCAGCTTTCGCGTCGCTGCCGGGCGGTCGAGGCCGGCCACATGCTCGATAAAGGGACGGACAATAACCTGGAAAACCACCATGGCCGATGTGACGTGGCCCGGCAGACCCCAGAGCGCTCTGCCCTCGGCCTCGGCCAGAATCGTCGGCTTGCCGGGGCTGATGGAGATGCCGTGCACCAGGATGCGGCAATGCGGCAGGCTGGACAGTGCCTGGATGCTGAAGTCGCGCATGCCCACCGAACTGCCGCCGGAGATCAGCAGCATGTCGCATTTCGCAAACGCCCGGCTGATGCGCTCGCGCAGATCTTCATAGCTGTCGGCAACGATGCCATAGGTGTGGGGCGTGCCGCCGGCAGCCTGCACCATGGCGGCCAGGGTGTAGCTGTTGATGTCCCGGATTTTGCCTGCGTCCGGAACTTCGGTCACCGGGACCACCTCGTCTCCCGTGGAGATGATGGCCACCTCGGGGCGCTTGAAAACCTGCACACGCGTTTTCCCGAAGGCCGCCAGCAGCCCGGTTTCCTGGGCCCGCAGGCGCCGGCCTGCCGGAAGCGCCGGCTGTCCGCGGCTGAAGTCCTCACCGGCGTGGATAACATGTCCGCCGGGTGCCACGCTGCGGTAAACCTCGATCATGGTGTCGTCAATGGCGGCCGTGTGTTCGATCATTACGACGGCGTCGGCGCCTTCGGGAAGCATGCCGCCGGTGGAAATCCTGGCGGCCTGACCGGCGGCGACCGTAAAATCGGGCACCTCGCCCATGGACACCGCTCCCGCAACTTCCAGGTAGGCCGGATTTCCCTCGCTGGCACCGAAAGTGGAAGCGGCACGCACCGCAAAACCGTCCATGGTGGCCCGCGTAAAAGCAGGCAGGTCGATATCGGCGGCAATGTCCTGCGCCAGGATGCGTCCGCGGGTTTCCGCCAGCGGCACGCTTTCGGCGGCCATCCGGCGAAAGCGAGTCCTGAGGGCCGCCACCGCTTCAGGGCTGTTGACCTTGAAAAAATCTTTCATTGGAAAATTCCGTTCCCCATCTGTCCGGGTTTTTGGAACCGCTCGTTGTTTGCCTAAGCTTACAACGCCTGGATGCCAAACTCAAGGTGGAATTGCGCCCTTCGGCTGACGCCGGAACGGGATTTTAGGGGATGCCTGCAGGGGGAAGCAGCTGGTCTTGCAAAATTTTTGTAAGCGCGTATAATAGCTTTCGGAAAACAACCGGGTAAAGGCTTTGAACATCGGCCCAATTCAGGTTTCTGCGACAGGAGAATTATGGAAAAAGACAAAGAAGTGCCCACACCCGTACCGCACGAGAGGGCACACCAGCCCAGTTTTTTAACCGATGTGCGCTTTGACAGTTTTGATCTGGATAAAAGAATTCTGGATGGGTTGGCCGATGCCGGCTTCGAATACTGTACGCCCATCCAGGCCCAGGTGTTGCCGCTTTCTCTGGTTGGCAAGGACATCGCCGGTCAGGCCCAGACCGGTACCGGCAAAACCGCCGCTTTCCTGGTGACCGTTTTCAACCGGCTGCTGAAGCTGACCGACCGCAAACCGAAAGAGCCGGCGGCCCTGATCGTGGCACCCACACGTGAGCTGGCCCGCCAGATCTACGAGGAAGCCTGCCTGCTGGGAAAGTACACCGATTTCCGCCTGGTGCAGATCGTGGGCGGTGTGGACTATCAGAAACAGGCCGATCAGCTGCGCCGGGGTGTTGACATCGTTATCTGCACGCCCGGTCGGATCATCGACTATTACAAGCAGAAAGTATTTACCGCCAGCGGCATATCCGCGCTGGTCATCGATGAAGCCGACCGCCTGCTCGATTTGGGTTTTGCCAAGGACATGCGTTACCTGTTGAGCAAGCTTCCACCTTACAATGTCCGGCAGTCCATGCTGCTTTCGGCCACGCTCTCCTACCGCGTGCTGGACCTCACGTACGAGTACATGAATCTGCCGGAATTTATCGCCGTGGCCCCGGAAGAGATCACCGTCAAGGGGATCGAACAGGCCCTGTTCCACGTGGGGCAGGACAAGAAGTTTTCCCTTCTGCTGGGCATTCTGGAAAAAGAGCAGTGGAGCCGGGTACTCATCTTCGTCAACACCAAGAGCGGTGTGGAGTGGCTGACCAAAAAACTGAAGGGCAACGGCTGGCCGGCGGAGGGCATCACGGGGGACCTGCCGCAGCCCAAGCGTTTCCAACTGATGGAACGCTTCAAGAACGGCGAGGTCAAGATCCTGCTGGCCACCGATGTGGCGTCGCGGGGCATTCATGTCGAGGATATCAGCCTGGTGGTCAACTATGATCTGCCCCAGGACCCGGAGAACTACGTCCATCGTATCGGGCGTACGGCCCGGGCCGGCAGCAGCGGCAAAGCACTGTCGCTGGCCTGCGAGACGTACGTTTTTCATCTCGAACCTTTGGAAAAAATGCTGGGCTACCAGATTCCGGTGATATGGCCGGACGACAGCTGGTTTCTGCCCGACAAAAGCGGCCCGGTGTCCATGCGCAGCAGCCGTGCCAGAAAGGGCCGTGCCCGTCAGCAGGCACGCACCCAGCGCCAGAAGCCGCAGGGCCGCAGGGCCCAGGGCTACCAACGCGAACCCGGTGCCTGGCCCGGGAGTTTTTTCGGCTTTGCGCCGCCGCCGCAGAAAGCTGATGCGCAATCCAAGGGTGAGACGGTGAAAAAACCATCCCGGCGGTCCCGGCGCGGGTCGCGCTCCAGGAAAAAGAGCGCGGCCGGTCCTGCGGCTGAAAAGGCCGCGGCGCAGAATTGATGGCCTTTCAATTTTCACGACAGTGCTTATCTTTTATAACTGATCGGTCAAAAGGGGACTGCGGTAGTCCCGGACCGGCAACAGCCCACTGTTCACGTTTTGCCATACGTTCCGTTATCCCTGAGAGGAAGCCATGGGGTATGTGTTTGATTTCAAGGATGCCCTTGCTTACGAAAAGTGGTGCCGGGACCACAGCAACCAAAAACTCGCCGAGCTGGAAAAGCGGCTCATGCTGGACCTGCTCAGACCGCTGCAGGGTGAAAGCGTCATCGATATCGGGTGCGGTACCGGTATGCATTTTGACGATCTGTTGGCATGCGGCCTGCAGGTCAGCGGCATCGATGCCTCGCCTTACATGCTCGACATTGCACGACAGAAAGCGCGCCAGCGCGTGGACCTGCACCGCGGCTTCGCCGAAGACCTGCCATTTGAAGACAACGCTTTTACCTATGCGGTGCTCAACACGACGCTGGAATTCGTGGATGATCCGCAAAAAGCCCTGGAAGAGGCCTTCCGCGTCACCAAAGACCGTGTCTTTCTCGGTGTTTTGAACCGTTATGCGCTCAAGGGCTTCCTGCGGCGGGTGGAGGGAAAGTTTTTCGATACGATTTACTCGCGGGCACGCTTTTTCAGCATATGGGAGTTGAAACACATGGTTCGCAAGATCCTGGGGGACGTACCCGTTTCCTGGCGTACGGTCTGCCAGTTGCCGACCGCGCCCGGGCGGGTGATGAGCCGCATCGAACAGAACGAGCTGATTCAGCGCTGCCCTTTCGGGGCTTTCGCCGGAATGGTGGTCACTATGGAGCCCCGTTTCCGCACGCGGCCCCTGGCACTGAAGATCCAACCCAATCTACTGGTGTTCTGATGGATTTCGCGGCCATGCGCTGGGGGTGAAGCCATGCAAGCCTACCTGTACGAAACCATGTCCGGTCACCGTGTGCGCTGCAACCTGTGCAGCCATCGCTGCGTGATCGCCGACGGCCGGCGCGGTATTTGCGCGGTGCGGGAAAACCGGCACGGGATGTTGAAGACGCTGGTCTTCGGTCGCCTGGTGGCCCGCCACGTGGATCCCATCGAGAAAAAACCGCTGTTTCACTTTCTGCCCCAAAGTCTGGCCTACTCGGTGGCCACGGTGGGCTGCAACTTCAAGTGCCGCTTCTGCCAGAACGCCGATATCGCCCAGCTGCCGGCCGACCATCACGGGCTGATCGCCGGTGATGCCTGTACGCCGCAGGAGGTGGTCGACGATGCGCAGCGCCGGGGCTGTGCCAGTATCGCCTATACCTACACCGAGCCGACGGTCTTTTTCGAGTTTGCCTACGAGACCGCCAAGCTGGCCGGTTCGCGCGGTATCCGCAATGTGTTCGTTACCAACGGCTATATGACGCCTGAAGCCCTGGAGATGATCAGCCCTTTTCTGGATGCCGCCAACGTCGATTTGAAAACTTTTTCCGACGAAACCTATCGGAAGTACTGCGGCGCCCGGCTGGAACCGGTCAAGGAGACCCTGGTGAAGATGAAATCGCTGGGAATTTTCGTGGAGGTCACCACGCTGATCGTACCGGCAATGAACGACAATGAAGATGAGCTGATGCAGCTGGCAGCGTTTATCGCCAATGATCTGGGGCCTGAAACGCCCTGGCACATCAGCCGCTTCCACCCCACCTACCGCCTGACGGACCGTCCACCCACGCCCGTGAAAACCCTGGCCGACGCCCGGCGCATCGGTCTGGACGCCGGCTTGCGCTACGTCTATACCGGCAACGTGCCGGGGGAGGAGGGCGAAAATACGTTCTGTTACGCCTGCGGCCGGCTGCTCATCGCGCGTACGGGCTTTTCCATCCGAAAAAACCGGCTGGCCGGCGGGTGCTGCCCGTTCTGCGGCGTGCGCATCGACGGCGTCGGCATGGCCTAAGCTCCGCACCCGGGAATCCGGCGCGACTTGCAGAAAAAAAATCGGCCGCTCCCGGTTCCTGCCCGGGCATTTGATCTCCGTTGCCGTCCTTCAAAAAACCGACACATCAAAACGTGGATTTATGGCGGCGCCGGTTCTAGCGGATAGTGCGCACGGGAAGGGCGCGGTGGCCGCGGCGGTGCACCATGCGGTCCGTATAGTGGATGCCGCGCTGAAAGCTGAAAACGGCCGCCGTGATGGCTTCCACCTCCGATGTCCAGACCCACCCGCAGCTCAACCGGATCAGCGGGATGATTTTGACCTGCTGGCCGCAGTCGGCCTCGTAACCCTCATAGCCCGGGTCCGCTTTGTAGAGGCTCTTCAACTCTTGCAAGGTCGGCAGCCGCCAGTTGTCATATTTTTTGGGCAGCGTATCCGGAAAGGTGTACTTGACCCAGCGTGAGGCTTGCTTCCAGCTGATGTTGCCGCTGTTGTCCGTTTTGGACCACATCAGCCCCAGCTTGTGGTCGGTTATTGTGCCGTCGCCGTTGTCGGTGAAGCGGTCCTGGGCAATGACGGACGCAGCATGGAAGAAAACGCATGCCAAAACCAGGCAAGTCCATTTTAGCAGCCGTTGCGTCATGTTTTCCCCCTTTCCCGAATAAGCCTTTCACAAAGCCCGCAGGGTTGTATGCACACTATTTCGAAAATCTCTGCATCCGAAAAGGTGTCCACCCTATGGGTGGATGCGTTTTCGCAGACGCCGGGCGGTTTTTTCGTCCCGATACGAGACGATGGTTACCGGCGAACGGCGAAAGAGGCGTTCCGCAATGGAACCGATGATGAGCTGTTCCAGGTCGGTGCGCCCCTTGACGCCCATGACCAGCATCTGCACGTTTTCCCTCACAGTGATTTTCAGAAGTTCTTCCAGAGGGTTACCGACCTTGAAGATGCTGCGGACCCTTTCGGCTGGAAAGGCTGCATCCTCGATGTAGCCATCCAGCTGACTCCGACGTTCCTGTTTAATGGCGCTTACATAGTCTTCGCCCTTAACGTCATAGCCCATGGACACCACGCTGCCAACGGCTTCCACGTCGCGTGCGTTGATGATGGAGGCCACCAGCAGGTCGGCGTCGAACTGTGTGGCCAGGCCGGCGGCGTAGGTAAAGATCCCCTTGGAATAGCTGCTGAAGCCGATGGCCACCATGATCGTGCGGATCGTTTCCATACCTTGATTCCTTTCGGCCCTTTTATACTGCGGCCGTCGCGGTTGCCGTTGTTGTCGCCGCCCGGGGGATGCGCGGCCGCTGCATCAGGTACACCAGCCCCAGGATAATCAGGCCGATGGGATAGGCCCAGTAGCGCTGGCTGTGCGGCAGGCCGATCAGGGAAGCGACAAAATCCGGGCGCATCAGGATCACGGTCACCGACAGAAACAGCGGGATTTCGTAAAAACGGTTTTTGGCCACAAACCAGCCCTGGGTGGCCGAGGCGAAAGCGAAGTTGCCCACGCAGGCCATGGCGAAAATCAGCAGCCCCTGGGGCCAGCTGTTGATGTTGTGCAGGATCAGGTCGCTGTTGAAGATGAACATGAAAGGCAGAATGGCCGTCCGGATGTCGTACATGAACCCCTGGATTCCAGTGGGGATGGGGGGCGACTTGGCAATCGCGGCGGCGGCATAGGCGGCCAGGCCCACCGGCGGCGTATCGTCGGCCAGGATGCCGAAGTAGAAGCAGAACAGGTGCGCCGCCATCAGCGGCACGATGAAACCGTTGTCCTGGCCGATGGTGACGATGACCGGCGCGGTCAACGAGGCCATGACGATGTATGTGGCCGTGGTGGGCAGCCCCATGCCGATAATCAGGCTGGCGAAAGCGGTAATGACCAGCATCAGGTAGATGTTGCCGCCCGACAGGATGTCCACGATTTCGGTGACCAGCTGGCCCAGGCCCATGGCCACCACGCCGACGATGATGCCGGCGGCGGCCGTGGCCAGCGCCACCGCGATCATGTTGCGCGCGCCGGAGGCCAGCGAGGCGAAGATCTCGCCGACGGACTGTTTGAAGGCGGCGCCGATGGGCTTTTTGTTCAGGTAGGCCTGTACCGGACGCTGGAAAAGCATGATGAGCGCCATCACCCAGCAGGCGTTGAAAGACGCCAGCTGCGGCGTGTGCCGCACGACGATCAGTTCGTAGAGCAGCATGGCGATGGGCAGCAGATAATGGGCGCCTTTTAGCAGCGTTTTGAAAAAGAGCGGCAACTGGCTTTTGGGCAGGCCCCTCAAACCCAGCTTGGAGGCCTCGATGTGCGTGATGTACAGCAGTGCGGCGTACGATGCAAAGGCCGGGATGGCGGCGGCTTTGATGACTTCCACATAGGGCACGTTGACGTATTCGGCGATGATAAAGGCGGCAGCCCCCATGATGGGCGGGGCGATCTGTCCGTCGGTACTGGCGGCCACCTCCACGGCGGCGGCCTTGGTGGGCGGATAGCCGACCTTTTTCATCAGCGGAATGGTGAATGTGCCGGTGGTGACGATGTTGGCGATGGAAGAGCCGTTGACCAGGCCGGTCAGGCCGCTTCCCAGAACGGCCGCTTTGGCCGGGCCGCCCTTGAAGCGTCCCAGCAGGGAAAGGGCCAGTTCGATGAAATACTTGCCGGCGCCGGCCTTGTCCAGCATGGCGCCGAAAAGCACGAAGAGAAACACCACGGTGGCCGACACATCCAGCGGGATGCCGTAGATCCCCTCGGTGCTCATGGTCATCTGGCCCACAAAACGGTTCAGCGACACCCCCTTGAACTGGATGACCTCGGGCATGTACGGCCCCAGGAAAGAGTAGGCGATAAACACCAGCGCGATCACGGAAAGGGCCGGGCCGATGACGCGGCGCGAGGCTTCCAGCAGCAGCACCACCAGGACGGCGCCGATGACGATGTCACGCAGGATGGGCGAACCGTAGCGCGTCGTCAGGCCGTTGTAGTCGATGGCGATATACAAAGCGGAGAAGGCGCCCACGATGGCGATCACGTAATCCAGCAGGGGAATGCGGTCCATCTGGGAAAAGTACTTGAGTCCCCAACGGGGCTTTTTGAACAGCGGATAGTTGAGGAAGACCATCAGCATGGCGAAAGCCAGGTGGATGGCGCGGATATAGGTGGAGTCGAGCACCAGCCACGAGGCGATGGATAGCTGGAACAGGCTCCAGATCACGCCGATGGTGGGGATGACCCACTTGGCCGGCCCCTTGGGGCGCCGGCCGATCCCCTCTTCCTCTTCGGCCATGCGCCGGGCGGCTTCGATGCCGTCGTCATTTTCCTGGGCTTTCAGGATTTCGAGCTCAGTCATGATTTCACCTGCTTCATGGGGTTTGGAGGCCGTCTGTCGGGCCGCTGTCCAGACTTTTACGTTCCGGCAGGCTGCCGGGCCTTCAGCCGGCGGGCCGCCGGGTGGTAGGAAGCGAAAAACGTGTACCCGTGAAAATGAAGCGACGGGTATGTGTTTGTTGTCCGGACGGCGGTGATGATCACCGCCGTCCGGCGGGTCATGCAGTTAAATTATTTAAGGCCGACTTCCTTGAAGTATTTCAGCGCACCGGGATGCATGGGCGCCGAGAGGCCTTCGAGCATGTTCTTTTTGGTCAGCACCGAGTAGGCCGGGTGCAGTTTTTTGAAGGTGTCGAAATTGTCGAAAACTTCCTTGGTGATGTCATAGACGACCCAGTCCGGGGTCTTGGCCGAGGTCACGAAAGTGGCCTTGACGCCGAAGGTGGGGACGTCTTTCTTGTTGGTGGCGTTGGGGTAGAGTTTAACCGGAATAAAGGATTTAGCGTAGTAGGGTTTGGCCTTCAGCATCTTGTCGATGCCCGGGCCGGTAACCGGTACGAAATGGACCTTGCGCGCGCCGGCGGTGGCTTCCTTGATGGCGCCGCTGGGGTGTCCCACGGTGTAGAAAAAGGCGTCGATGCGGCCGTCCTGCAAAAGGCCGGGGGCTTCGGCGGCTTTGACGTCTTCAGCCTTTAAGTCTTTCTTGTAGTCGATACCCGCGGCGGCCAGGGCGTCGATGGCGTTCTGGCGCTGCCCGGAGCCCGGGTTGCCGATGTTGACATGCTTGCCTTTAAGATCGGCCAGGGAGTTGATATGTGCATCATCGGCCGCCACCAGGGTGACGGATTCGGGGTGGATGGAAAAAACCGACCGCAGGTCTTTCTGGGGGCCTTTGTCTTTCCACTCGGCCAGCCCGTGGATGGCCTGGTACTGGCGGTCGGACTGGCAGATGCCGAAGTCCAGGTCGCCGGACAAAACCGCGTTGATGTTAAAGACCGATCCGCCGGTGGACTCCACCGTGGCGCGGATGTGATACTGCTTGCGTTTCTTGTTGACCATCTTGGCAATGGCGCCGCCGGTGGGATAGTAAACACCGGTGATGCCGCCGGTGCCGATGGTGACAAACGTGGTTTTGGCCTGCACATCAGCCGGGGCCGTGCCCATCAGCAGCACAAAACCGAACAGTACGGCAACACTCAGAATCAGGGCTTTCTTCATACGAACCTCCTTTTTTGACAGTTACATGTTACTGATTCAGGGTAAATACCCATGTTGTGAATTCCACGCCTATTTCTTGACGCCTTCTGCGCGCGGCGGGATTTTATAGCCTGAACATCGTTCAGACGATAAGCGGTCGTTATTTTTTCAAGGCCCACGCCGTAAATTGCTAACAGATCCGAAACCGCCTTGCAAGATTTTTATGTGCAGCATACGTGCATGTATTTTCCTGCCGGCGCCCAACAGGTGCCGCCTATGCATCACCGGCGTTTGCATCCCCGGATCTTTGGCTTTTCAGCAGGATGCGCGCATCGACGATGCTGACGCCCTGCGGGTGCAAAATGACGGGGTTTAAATCCATTTCTTCGATTTCCGGGTAGGACTCGATGAGCTCCGAGCACTTGAGCAGCAGTTTCTTCAGCGCTTTCTTGTCGCTTGCCGGCTGGCCGCGGTATCCGTCCAAAAGCGGCGCCGAGCGGATTTCCTCGATCATCCTGGATGCCGTAAACGGCGAGATGGGCAGCACCCGGAAGGCGACGTCCTTCAATACCTCCACCAGGATGCCGCCCATGCCGAACATGATCACGGGGCCGAACTGGCCATCGATTTTGGTGCCGATGATCACCTCGATGCCGGCTTCCACCATGGGCGAGACGATGACGCCCCGGATGTCGGCGGTCTTGTTGAAACGCCGTGCATTGGCCATGATGTCGTCAAAGGCGCGCCGTACCGCCTTTTGCGAAGACAGGTTGAGCATCACCCCGCCGGCATCGCTTTTATGCAGGATGTCGGGCGACACGATTTTAAGCGCCACCGGACCTTCGACACGTTCGGCAAACGCCACCGCTTCATCGGCCGTAGTGGCCAGCTGGTTTTCGAACACGTCGACGCCGTGCAGGGCGAGGAGCTTTTTGGCTTCGTGCTCGAAAAGTGACGTGCGGCCTTCGGATGCGGCCCGGTGGATGATGGCCTCGCCGCGGGGCCGGGCCTTTTCGCGCCAGTTGAACACGAAATTGGTCTTGGCGTGATAGCTCGACAAAAAGCGGCCGTAGTGCGCCAGCAGGCTGATGCACTTGCAGGCTACGTCCAGCGAGTCGTACACCGGGATGCCGTAGTAGCGCAGCAGGTCCAGTGAATGGGGTTTTTCGGAGCTGTAGAGGCTGTGGAAAACAATGGGCTTGCGGCCCTTGGCCACCATGCGGCCCATGCGGTGGGCGGCGTCTTCTTCCATGAAGGCCAGGCTTTTGGCAAACCGGATGCCGTATCCGCCGAAAAGTCCGACCACCAGCAGTCCGTCCACGTTGGAGTCGGCGAGGATAATTTTGGCGCATTCGGCGAAAATGGCAGGGTTGTCGTCTGTCCCGCCGGCCACATCCACCGGATTCGGTACCGAGGCCTGAGCCGGCAGGATTTCCTTCAGACGGCGGCGGGTTTTATCGCCCAGCTGCGGGATCTCCAGCCCCAGGTCGGTGAGCAGGTCGGCGGCGATGGTGGCGTGCCCCCCGCCGTCGGCCAGAATGGCCACGCGGTTGTGGCGGATGGGTGGCAGGCTGGAGAGGGTTTCGGCGGCCGGGAACAGCTCATCGGAGTTTTCGATCACGATCACGCCGGCGCGCTGAAAAGCGCCGCGGGCCACCTCGGACATGCCGGCCAGTGCACCGGTGTGCGAACCCGCCGAACGCTTGCCGGTCGAAGAGCGCCCGCTTTTGAGCAAAATGACAGGTTTGTTCTTGGTGGTACGGTAGGCCTGCTGCAGGAATTGGCGGCCCTCGCGCATGCCCTCCACGTACATCAGCACCGCCCGCGTGTCCGGGTCGCGGCCGAAAAATTCAAGGTATTCGTGGAAGTGGATGTCCGCTTCGTTGCCCACACCCACGTAGTAGGTAAAACCCTTGCGGCTCTTGAGCTTGGCCTCCGTGATAAGGGTCAGGGCCATGTTGCCGCTCTGGGTCAGCAGGGCGATATCGCCGCGCGGCACGTTTTTCAGCCCCACCAGGTTCAGGTTACGCTTCAGGTTCATCATGCCGCTGGTGTTGGGGCCGATGAGACGGATGCCGTGTTCGCGGGCCACGGCCACCATTTCATCCTCCAGGCGCCGGCCCGCGGCACCCAGTTCCCCGAATCCGCCGGCCAGGATGACGGCCCCGGCCACGCCCTTGCGGCCGCAGTCGGCCAGCACGGCGGGTACGGTGCGTGCCGGTGTGGCCACCAGGGCGATGTCGACAGGCTCGGCAATATCGTTGATGTTGGCGTAGCAGGGCAGTCCCAGGATGCTCTTTTCCTTGGGGTTGACCGGATAAATTTTGCCGTCGTATTTTTCGGCCAGCAGTGTGTCGATGGCCTGAAAGCCGCGCTTGGTTTCGTTTTTGGATGCGCCGATGACGGCCACCGAATCGGCGTCCAACACCCGTTGCAATGGCATTTTACTTCCCCTTTTATTTTTCTTTGCGTTGCGCGAAGTCGGTCAGCGATTTCTGGCGTTCAGCCGTTGAAACGCATGCCAGGCAGGCTTCCACTTCGTAATCCATAATGGCTTCCAGGCTGGCCTCACCGCGGGCCATGAGCAGGCCTTTCTTGATCATGCGGATGGAGAAAGGTGAATTTTCGGCGATCTGGCGGGCCGTTTCGAGGGCTTCGTCCATGAGGCGTTCGGCCGGCACGGCCCTGTTGACCAGCCCGATGCGCTCGGCTTCGCGGCCGTCAATGTACTGCGCCGTGAACAGCAGTTCGCAGGCCTTGCCCGGTCCGATGAGGTCCTGCACCAGGCGCATGGCGCCGCCGGTCACCGATGAGGTTACTTTGGCCTCCGGAGAGCCGATCTGGGCATTCTCGGCGGCGATGCGGATGTCGCAGGCCAGTGCCAGCTCATATCCCGAACCCAGAGCATAGCCGTTGATGGCGGCGATGGTCGGCTTTTCGAAGCGGATGATCTGGCGCGAGGCTTCCTGCAGCTCAACCAGGTAGTCGCGGTAGTCCTCGATGCTGCGGCCCTTAGAGTCTTTCAGATCGGCACCGGTGGAAAAGGCGCGGCCCTGACCGGTGAAGATCAATACCCTGATTTCGGGATCGCTGCGGACATCTTCGAGCGCGGCCCGGACGTCCAGCCACAGTTGCTTGTTCATGGCGTTTAACACCTGCGGGCGGTTGAGTGTGATGGTTGCCACGCCGGCCACTTTGGTATAGATGATGCACTCAAAGTCCATTAAGTTGCTCCTTTAGCCCGGATGGTCTAAAAAGTTTCGGGTCCGGCGGTTTTGTTGGGTATTTGCGCCGGACCCCTCTTGTCCGGCCTATAAATTGTTATAGCAGGTGTTTCAAGACAAAAATGACTTTGAAGCAGAAAAAAATACCGGCGGTATCCGTGATCATCCCCACCTGCAACCGGGCCCGCTGGGTGGCGGCGGCCGTCGAATCGGTGCTGAACCAGGATTTCGAGGATTTCGAGCTGCTGGTGATCGACGACGGCTCCACCGACGATACGCTGCAACGGCTGAAGGGCTACGGCAACCGCCTGCGGATCATCTGCCAGCCGAACCGGGGCGTGAGCGCCGCGCGCAACCGTGGCATCCGCGCTTCAAGGGCCCCTTTGATCGCTTTCCTGGATTCCGATGATCTGTGGCTGCCGGGCAAGCTGGCGCGCCAGGCGGCCTTCTTCGAGCAAAATCCCGATTGCCGGATCTGCCAGACAGAGGAGATCTGGGTGCGCAACGGCCGTCGTGTCAACCCCAAACGGCGGCACGAAAAAACAGCCGGCATGATCTTCGAGCGCTCCCTGGAGCTGTGCCTGGTCAGCCCCTCGGCGGTTATGCTGCGCCGCACGCTGCTGGATGCCGTCGGAATGTTCGACGAGCACCTGCCGGCCTGTGAGGATTACGACCTGTGGCTGCGGGTGAGCTGCCGTTACCCGGTGGGGCTGATCGAAGCCCCGCTGATCGTCAAGCGCGGCGGCCACGCCGACCAGCTTTCCCGGCAGCCGGGCCTGGACCGCTACCGCATCCGCGCCATCGTGAAGCTGCTCGAAGCCGGCCTGCTGACGCGTACCCAGCACCGCGCGGCTGTCAAGGTGCTGCAGCAAAAATGCGCGATATACGCCCAGGGGTGCCGCAAGCGCGGCCGGATCGCGGAATGCAGCGCATACACCCGCCTGGCCGGCAGCTATGCAGCATCCTGATCCCGGAAGGCGGGGCGCGACTGCTGTCAGGGCATACGTTCCAGGTCCGCCAGACGTTTGCGGAGGCGCTTTTCTGAAACCGGAACGGCGGTTTTGAGCTCCTGTGCGAACAGGGAGACCTTGAACTCCTCGACGTACCAGAAAAAATCCTCCAGAGCCGTTTTTTTTTCTTCCGAAAGCGGCGTTGCAAGGTCGTCAACGAGGGCTTTCAGGGCGTTTTCGAAAAAGGCCGCCTGTCCGGCCCGCTGGCGCTCCTTGGCCGGATCGATCACCGCCCGCCGGGCGCGGATTTCGATGGCCGCCAGGTAGCGCTCCAGGTGGGGCAGGCGCGCGGCATCGTAGAGGCGGTAGAAATGCTGTGGCACCAGCCGGTCGACCTGGCTGCGCAGGGCGGCGCGTATCTGCACGGCGGCCGGTGTGCCGCGGTTTTCGGCCGCCAGTCCGTCCAGCGTGCGGTGGACGCGGCCGCAGGCCGTGACCACCGGGCAAACCGCTTCCAGCAGGCGGCGGGCGGCCGCGGGCATCTCTGTGGCCGCCTTTTCCAGCAGGTCCTCAAAATCCTTTTGGCCCCGGATGTCTTTTTCCAAAAGCTGTGCCAGGACGGTTTCGCGCAGACCCTGCTGCAGTTTCTGCGCACCGCCGAAATGCACGGCGGCGGCGGCGACCTCCGGCGGCAGTTTGAGTGTTTTTTTCAAAAACCGGATGGGCCTTTTCAGTTCCCCGGCGGCCAGCACGGCCACGGCCCGGCGGTGGGCGGTCAGCGCCCGGTGGCGGTCGGAAAGAAGCCGCAGGCGGACGCTGCCGTCATCTGCCGGATCCTTTTCCAGGGCCGGGTAGAGCCGCCAGGGGCTGCCATCGTCGGCACGGACATTCAGTGCGGCGGGCAGGTCCCCGAAGTTCCAGGAGGTCAGGCCGGTCTTTTCCCAGCGCGCCCGGGCCGCTTTAAGCGCTGCAGATGATTCGTCGTTGCCTAGGCCGGTGTCCAGCACGGCGCTGCCGCGGCCGGCGTGGATTTCCCGGCCGCGCGGATCCGTGATGCAAAAGCGCATCTGCAGGTGGTCCGGCAGTTCGACTGCCTGCCAGGCCGAGCCCGGAATGTCGACACCGAAGCGGCGGTGGATAAATTCGGCCAGAGCACTTACCAGCGGCCGCTGCCGGGGCTGTATTTCACGGCAGATGATATCCGCCGTACGCGAAACCGGCACGAGTTTTTTGCGGTAGGGTTTGGGCAGCGCGCGGATCAGGGCGGCAATCTTTTCGCCGAGCATGCCCGGCACCAGCCAGTCTGCGGCCGCTGGATCGAGGCTGTCGATGGCACCGGCCGGTACCTGGACGGTCAGGCCGTCATCCGCTGCCCCCGGCTTGAAGCGGTAGCGGCAGGGAAACGCCGAATTGCCCAGCGGCACCTGGTCGGGATAGAGCGCCAGCCGCCGGTCATCGGGCCGGTACTGCTGCAGGTCTTCGGCGCTCAGGCGCAGGAAATCATCGCTGCCGGCGGCGCGGATTTTTTTCTGGACTGCCGGCAGGTTCGTACAGCCGTCCAGGTGCCGGCGGTAAAAGGCGAAGAGCTGCTGTTCGCCGATGAAAAGATCCCTGCGCCGCAGCCGGTCTTCGATCTTACGCACGGCCGCGATTTGTTCGCGGTTTTGTTTCAGAAAGGCCGGCGGCCGTGACAGGCGGCCGGCCACCAGCCCTTCACGGATGAAGATGTCGCAGGCTTCGGCGGGATTGACGCGGGCGTAGGCGACTTTCCGGCCGGTGACGATGGGCAGGCCGAAAAGGCTCACTTTCTCGGTGGCGACCACCTGGCCGCGGGTTTCGTCCCAATGGGGGCGGCTGTAGCTGTAGCGGCACAGCGAAGGTGCCAGCTCTTCGAGCCAGGCCGGATCGATCTGTGCGCAGGTGCGGGCGTAAACCCTTGACGTTTCCACCGTTTCGGCCGATACGATCCAGGGGCCGGGCGCCGCGAACAGGGCCGAACCGGGAAAGATCCAGATCTGGGCGCCGCGGGCCGACCGGTAGCGCCGGCCTTCTTCCTGCCGGGCGATCTGGGAGAGGAAACCGGTCAGGATCGCCTGGTGCAGCCGGCAGTATCCCGGGGGAAACCCCTCCGCCGCTTCTGCGGGCGGCGCGATATCGGCATCCTTCCGGCCGTTGTCCGCAGGCGGCAGAAATCGGAAGTCCCGCAGGATATTGCAGATCTGTTCGTGGATGTCGCACCACTCGCGCATGCGCCGGAAGGACAGGAAGTACTCACGGCAGAAGGTCTGGGCGCGTTTGCGGGACTGGCTTTTGGAGAGGTGCCGGCGATGCTCTCCCCGCTGGCTGTGGTGGTAGGCCTGCCAGAGGTTGAGCCAGGTGATGAAGTCCGAGCGCGGGTGCCGGAAACGCTGCTGGACACGGTCGGCTTCAGCGGATTTTTCGGCGGGCCGCATGCGGGGATCCTGGATGCTCAGCGCGGCGGCGATGACCGCCATCTGCTCCAGGCAGTCATTTTCGTGGGCTGCGATGAGTATGCGCGCCAGGCGTGGGTCGATGGGCAGATCCGCCATGCGGCGGCCGGTGGGCGTCAGCGCGTGGCGGCCGCCGGCCGCGGACTTGCGGCGTTTTTCGGTTTCGGTGACGGCTCCCAGTTCGACCAGCAGTTTCAGGCCGTCGGCGACATTCTGCCGGGCAGGGGCATCGATGAACGGAAAATCGGCGATGTCACCCAGTTTGAGCGCCATCATGCGCAGGATCACCTCGGCCAGGTTGGTGCGCAGGATCTCAGGCGTGGTGTACAGCGGCCGCGCCAGGTAGTCTTCTTCGGAAAACAGGCGCACGCACACGCCGTCGGCCACCCGGCCGCAGCGGCCGGCGCGCTGGTCGGCACTGCTGCGCGAGATGGGCCGGATGCGCAGGCTGGTGGTGCGCGTGCGCGGGCGGTAGCGCGAGATGCGCGCCAGGCCCGTGTCCACCACGTAGCGGATGCCGGGGATCGTGATGGAGGTCTCGGCCACGTTGGTGGCGACGATGACTTTGCGCCTTCGGCGCGGGACGAACACGCCGGCCTGTTCCCCGGCCGTCAGGCGGGCAAAGAGCGGCAGGATAACCAGGGTTTGGTCCTGCCAGCCCCGCATGAGCTCGCAGGCATCGCGGATATCCTGCTCGCAGGGCATGAAAACGAGGACGTCGCCGAAGCGGCTGGTGTGCAGAATTTCACGCACCGCGGCGGCCGCGTTTTCCACGTAGTTGGTCTCGCCCGCACCGTCTTCCGCAGGCCGGTAGCGTATGTCCACGGGGTAGGTCCGACCGGAGACTTCGATCACCGGTGCGGCGTCGAAGGCACGCGAAAACTTTTCGGTGTCGATGGTGGCCGAAGTGATGATCAGCTTCAGATCCCGGCGCCTTTTCTGCAGCCGCCTGATGATGCCCAGCGCAAAATCGATGTTCAGGCTGCGCTCGTGGGCCTCGTCGATGATCAGCGTGTCGTAGCGGGAAAGTAAAGGGTCCGAGCGCGTTTCGGCCAGCAGCATGCCGTCGGTCATGATTTTGATAAAGGCCGTGGGGCGGCTCTGGTCCTGGAAGCGGATCTTGTAGCCCACGGACTGGCCCAGGGGCTCGCCCATTTCCTCGGCGATGCGGCGCGCCACGCGTATGGCCGCGATGCGCCGGGGCTGGGTACAGGCGATCTGGCCGTCGATGCCGCGGCCGGCCGCCAGGCAGAATTTGGGCAGCTGGGTGGTCTTGCCCGACCCGGTCTCGCCGCAGACGATGACCACCGGATGCTCACGGATAGCGGCGATGATCTCATCCCTGCAGGCACTGATGGGCAGGGACGTTTCCAATGCCGGTTGGGGCAGGTGCCGCCGGCGCCAGGTGCGGGTGCCGATGGAACGCTGCAGCCGACCTTCCAGGCTCGCGATGCGACGTTGGAGGATTTCAGCGGCCAAACCGGTGGCGGCCTCTCTTTTCAGGGCCGCCAGGCGGTGTCGGAAAAAATCCCGCCGGGGTTGCATAGCTTGGGGGATGCGCTTTTGCAGAGCCCGCATGCGCGCTTTGTAATCAGGCAACTTGGGAAGGTGTCTCTGTCCGGTTAATGAAAAGGGGCTTGCATCGATCCATGTTTTCAGAATATACTGATCGTAAAATAAAATCAAGACACTGCGGGAGGTTGCCGGCTGAAACCCACCAAGTTGCCGCAACCCGGCGGGGAGGGGAAAACCATGAAATTTGTGATCATCGGCGGCGACGCCGCCGGCATGAGCGCCGCCAGCCGGGCCAGGCGCCTCGACCCGCAAATTGAGGTCATGGTGCTCGAACAGACCCTGGATGTTTCTTACAGCGCCTGCGGCATGCCTTACAATATCGCCGATGCCAAGCGCAGTATCGAGGACCTGGTGGTGCGCCGGGCCGAGGTTTTCCGGCAAAAACAGGGTATCGATCTGCGCACCGGCCGTTGCGTCGAGCGCATCGACCCGGCGTCCGGTACGGTTTCCGGCAGCGACACGAACGGGCAGCCGTTTCAAGAGGCCTATGACCAGCTACTGATCGCCACCGGTGCTGCAGCCCTGCGACCCGACCTTCCGGGCTTCAGCCTGCCCGGTGTGATGGTTTTGAAAAGCCTGGACCAAGGCCGGCGGATAAAGACCTTCCTGAAAGAGCGCAGCGTACGGCAGGTGGTCATCATCGGCATGGGATACGTGGCGCTGGAAATGGCCGAAAGCCTGCGAGCCCTGGGGATCGGCGTTGCCATGGTCAAGCCGCGACCGGCATTTTTGCCCTGGATGCCGGAAGAGATGGCCCGTCTGGTTTTGGACGAAGTGCATGCCAACGATGTGCGCACGCATGCCGGCCAGGCGGTGACATCCATCGAGATGACGGCGGGCACCCGGCCGTCGCTCACGGTGCACTGCGAACAGACGGACCTTGCCGCGGACATGGTGCTGGTGGCCGTGGGTGTTTCACCCAACAGCGCGCTGGCCGCTGCCGCCGGTCTCGAACTGAGCGTCGGCAGATCCATTGCCGTGGACCGGCGCATGCGCACCTCTGCCGCCAATATATACGCAGCCGGCGACTGCGCCGACGCTTACCACGTGGTCAGCGGCCGCAAAACCTGGATTCCACTGGCGCTGCGCGCCAACCGCGCCGGCTGGGCGGTGGCGGACAACGTGTGCGGAAAATTGACCGAACTGCAGGGTGTGGCCGGCACGGCGGTCTTTCGCGTATTCGGTCTGCAGGTGGCCCGAACCGGGCTGACCGAAAGAGAGGCGCGCACGTGCGGCTTCGAACCGGTGCCGGTGGTTATCAAGACCCGTTCGCGCGCGCACGCGCATCCCGGCGCGTCGGATATCTGGGTGCACATGCTGGCCGATAAGCCTTCCGGCCGGCTGCTGGGCGTCCAGATGGTGGGCCGGGAGGGTGTGGCCCACCGCATCAATGCCCCGGCCGTGGCTTTGCACAATGGGATGACGGTGGAACAGTATGCCCAGTGCGATCTGGCCTACGCGCCGCCTTTCGGCCCCACCTGGGACCCCACTCTGACGGCGGCCAACCAGATCCTGAAGAAGCTCTGAAGACGGCAATTTGCGTTTCAATCATACGGGAGGAAACAATGACATACGGGAGGAAACAATGAAAATCATGGCGGCTTACGACGGCTCCAATGTTGCCAGGGAGGCAGTGGTCGTTACCCAGCGGCACGCCCGCGCATTCGGTGCCGAGGTGCACCTGGTGACGTCCATCAGCGGCGGATCGGAAGTGCCCCGCGAAACCTTTGTCCAGACCGAACGCGACCTGGATCAGCTGCAGCAGGAATATTTCGATGCCAATGGAATTGCCTGCCACACGCATGCACTCTTTCGCGGGCTGACGCCGGGGGAGGACCTGGTGCGTTTTGCCGAGGAAAACGGAATTGACCAGATCGTTATGGGGGTGAAAAGGCGCTCCAAAGTCGGCAAACTCCTGTTCGGCTCCACTGCGCAGTACGTCATTTTAAACGCGCCCTGCCCGGTGCTGACGGTCCGCTAAACGGCGGCTGCCCCGGAATTCTGATCGGAGAAAGCCCATGAAAAGTTTTCGGAGGGAGCTGTGGTTCGAAATTCCAACACGCCGGGCTTTTGTCAACATCACCTCGGATGTGGCGGGTTGCCTGGAAGAAAGCGGCATCCGGGAAGGGCTGGTGCTGGTCAACGCCATGCACATCACGGCTTCGGTTTTTATAAATGATGATGAGCCCGGGCTGCACCGGGATTACGACGCCTGGCTGGAAAAGCTGGCGCCCCATGCACCGGTTTCCCGGTATCGCCACAACGTGGGTGAAGATAACGCCGATGCGCATATGAAACGTCAGGTCATGGGACGCGAGGTGGTCGTGGCGGTTACCGCCGGCCGGCTCGATTTGGGCACCTGGGAACAGATTTTCTACGGCGAGTTCGACGGCCGGCGCCGAAAACGCGTACTGGTCAAAATCATCGGTGAATAGGCGCTTTTGAGCAGGGGCTGAAGCGGATTTCGAAAATGGCTTAGTGGTCAGGTTCGGAAATACGGTCATGCACCGAAGCCGTCAAGGCGCCCGTCCGGCAAGGCGCGCAAACTTCGGCATACGGGATGTTTTCGTCATACAGCCGGATGGGATGCCTGGACGGATGAATGCCATCGCATTTATGAATCGGGCCACTTAGCCCTTGCAAGATGAATCCCGGCTGTGATATAAAGTATCCTTTAAATGCGGTGACGGCTGACGTAACGACTCACAAGGGAGCGGAACAGGCGTGCAGCCCAGAAACGTTATGTGTAGAACGATACCGGGGAGGAAGATGGCGTATGGCTGAGGAAGCGATCAAACTTGGCGGCAAGAAGAAGAGTTTTTTTATCGACAAGGTCAAAGAACTGATCCCGGACGGCGGCAACCTGAATTTATGCCTGACCTGCGGCGCCTGTTCGTCGGGTTGCCCGGCCACGGGGCTCGAGGACATGGACCCGCGGAAATTCCTGCGCATGGCGGCGTTGGGCCTGGATGAAGAAATTACCAGCACGCCCTGGGTCTGGATGTGCTCCATGTGCCAGCGCTGCATTTACGTCTGTCCCATGAAAATCGATATTCCGCAGCTGGTTTTTTACGCCCGCCAGTCCTGGCCGCGTGAAAAACGGCCCAAGGGGATTGTCGGATCCTGTGACATGGCCCTGCGCAGCGACACCTGCAGCGCCATGGGCGCCTCGGAGGAAGACTTCAAATTCGTGGTGGAAGATGTCCTCGAGGAATACCAGGAAGCGCAGCCCGAATTCAAGGACATGCAGGCGCCCATCAACCGGCAGGGAGCCGAATTCTTCCTGAACCAGAATTCCCGTGAACCGGTGACCGAACCGGACGAGATGGTGCCTTTGTGGAAGATCCTGCACCTTGCGGGGGCCGACTGGACGTACGGCACCAAGGGCTGGGCGGCGGAGAACTACTGCATGTTCATGGCAGACGAGGAAAACTGGAAGCACATCGTGGAGGTCAAAAAGAAAGCGGTGGAGGACTTGGGCTGCAAGGTGTGGCTCAACACCGAATGAGGGCACGAACTGTTTGCAGTCCGGGCCGGACTGAAGAGATTCAAGATTGACTACAACTTCGAGATCAAGAGCATCATTCAATACTACGCCCAGTGGATCCGGGAGGGCAAGCTCAAGGTCAGTTCCGACTGGAACAAGGACCGCAAGATCAAGTTCACGGTGCAGGACCCCTGCCAGTTGGTGCGCAAGTCCTTTGGAGACCCGGTGGCCGAGGATCTGCGCTACGTCGTCAAATCGGTTGTGGGTGAAGAAAATTTCGTCGATATGACCCCCAACCGTTCCAACAATTTCTGCTGCGGCGGCGGCGGGGGGTTTCTGCAGTCCGGGTACCCCGATGCCCGCCGGCAGTACGGCAAACTGAAACTGGACCAGATTACGGCCACCCAGGCGGATTACTGCATCACGCCGTGCCACAACTGCCATGCCCAGATTCACGACCTGAGCGACCATTATAAAGCCGGGTATCACACCGTTCACCTGTGGACGATCATCTGCCTGTCGCTGGGCATTCTGGGGCCCAACGAACGCGAGTACCTCGGCGATGATCTCAAAGAGGTGGACGTGTTCCACCCTGAATCATCCAACTTCTAGCCTGTCGGGCCGGCTGCAACTTGTGCTGCAGCCGGCCCTGCGGTTGAATTCCCGCCACTAGCCCGATCACTGTCAGCCGGGTCTGCGAACGCCCAACTGTGAGAACATACCTTTTTCGTGAACACTGAGGCTGAAAAAAGCAGGCGCTCCAATTTCCCGCTCAGGGGCGTTGCGGCAACGGGGATCGGGTCGCGCACCTTTATCCTCTCTTACCTGGGATCGGTGCTCACGGCGGTGGGCGCGCTGATGCTTCTGCCGCTGATTCCCCTCTGGGTGTACCACGAATCCGCACGGCATGCGATTTCGGTTTTCACCTTCCTGTTGCCGGCTGCCGCGGCGTTGACACTCGGACTCATCCTGCAGAAAAAAATTCCCCTGCGGACCCCCTCGGTCAGCGATGCCATGGTCATTACGGCCCTGGGCTGGTTCGTCATCTGCCTGGTGGGCGCCGTGCCGTTCATGATCGGTCTGCACAAGTCTTTCATCGATGCGCTCTTTGAATCCGTCAGCGGGTTTACCACCACGGGCATCACGGTTTTCGAAGGCCTGGACGCCATGCCGCGCTGTATCCTCTTCTGGCGGTCTTTCATCCAGTGGATCGGGGGGTTGGGTATCCTGACTTTTTTTCTGGCCGTGACCTTCCGGGGCGGCAGTGCCTCGGCGACACTTTTCGGGGCCGAGGGGCACAAGATCGGCTCGGCACGTCCGGTACCCGGCATTTTCCACACCGTGCGGGTGCTGTGGGGAATTTACATCCTGTTTACCGTGGCCGGCTTTGCGGTTTTCCGGCTGGGTGGTCAGAGCGGTTTCGACGCGCTGAACCACAGCCTCACCTGCATTTCGACGGGGGGCTTTTCGCCCCATGACGAGAGCATCGGCTATTATGCTGCGCACCGGTACGCCCATGCAGGGTTTATCGAATATGCCACCATTTTTTTCATGCTGGCCGGCGGTATGAACTTTTTGGTGCACTACCGGGTCCTGCGCGGCAGGATCGGTACGCTGGTGCGTGATTTCGAGATGCGCTGGTTCTGGGCGATCATCATCTTTGCCACGGCGCTGATCATGATGGACCATTACATCCACCACCCGCTGAAAGGTGCGGCCATGGGAGAAACCCCCCAGGGTGTCCTGCGCGCCAGCCTGTTTCAGGTGTCCTCGCTGATCACCAGCACGGGTTTTGCCACCAAGGACATCAACACGGCTTTTTTTTCGGCCCTGGGCAGGCAGATCTTTTTCATGCTCATGGTGGTGGGTGGATGCGTGGGGTCCACGGCCGGCGGGATCAAGGTGCTGCGCCTGGGGATCCTCGTCGAGATGTTTAAAACCCAGCTTTTTCGCATTACAGCGCCGCGCAGGGCCGCTTCGGCGGTGGTCGTGCGCGGCAAGATCATCAGCAGCATGGAAATCGAGCGCATCGGCAGCCTGTTCTGCAACTGGCTGATGCTGATTGCGGCCGGCGCCGGCATCACGGCCCTGTTTTCAGACTTAAATGCCTGGCAGGCGCTGTCCGGCATGGCATCCGCCGTGGGAAACATGGGGCCGTTTTTTTTCTCCGTCCACAAGATGGCTTCGTTGAGCTGGGTCATCAAGGCGACCTATGTGATGGGCATGCTGGCCGGACGGCTGGAAATCCTGCCCATTGCGATTCTTTTTTCCAGAGCTGCATGGAAATAGGGGAGGACCTATGTACGTCATTATTGCCGGCGGCGGCATCGCAGGCGCGACCATTGCCATGGAACTGGTCAACCGCAAACATGACGTGGTGGTCATCGACATGGATGCCCAGGCCTGTGAGAACCTGTATGCCCGCACGGGCAGTGTTACGGTAAACGGCAAGGCCACCGAAATCGGCGCCCTCAAAGAGGCCGGCATCCACAAGGCCGATGTGGCTCTGGGCGCCTTGTACCGGGATGTGGACAACCTGACCTTTGCCTTGCTGGCACACAGCTTCGGCGTACCGCAGATCATCGTCAAGATGCGCGATCCGGACTACGCGGAGGCCTATAAAATCGCCGGTGTGACGGCCATTTGCGACATGATCGGCATGTTCCGTTCGCGTGTGATCACCGAGCTGGAAACCCGGGAGATCAAGGTGATCACCCCGCTGCAGCACGGCCAGGCACAGCTGGTGATGTTCCAGGTCCCTTCTTCATGGCCCCGGGAAGGCGTCCCGATCCAGGAGCTGGCGCAAAAACCCGCCTTTTCCGGCAACTGCATTTTTACGGGTATCCTGCAGGAAGGCGCCGAACGTATCGTCGTGCCCCACGGCAGTGACCGGCTGTTTCCGGGGGACAAAGTGTTCATGGTCGCCGGCCCCAAGAGCCTGAAGGTCATATCGAAACATCTCGCCAATTCAAAATGAGGCGTCGGCCTTGATGTAAATACCGCATTGTGGTATATTTATCCGGGTTTAAATAAAAATGCGGCCATATAGGGCCTTGACGTTTGCGATGTGCCGTTATATGGACGCAGGCGCTCCTTATAGAGAGGTGTGGTGTGGTTAAATCAGAGAGAAAGCCCCTGGAAGAGATCAGGGCGTCAATCAAGGGATACCGGCGGATCCTGAATATCGGCTGCGGTGGATGTTCATCGGTCTGTCTTGCCGGCGGGCAGCGTGAAGTCAATACCCTGAATTTCGAATTAAATGCGTTTTTCAAGTCCGCCGGTACAGATTCGCGCGTGGATGGAACCACCATCGAGCGCCAGTGCAACCGCCAGTATTTTCATGAGCTGTATGAAATGGCGGCGGGCTATGACTGCCTGCTTTCCATGGCCTGCGGCGCCGGCGTGCAGCTGGTTGCGGAGACATTTCCGGATATCCCGGTGTTTCCGGCGTTAAACACGGTCTCCATCGGCATCGACCGCGAAGTCGGTGTTTTCGAGGAAAGGTGCCGCGCCTGCGGGCAGTGCGTGCTGGCTTATACGGGCGGCATCTGCCCGGTGACCTGCTGTGCCAAGAGCCTGTTCAACGGACCCTGCGGCGGCACGGACAAAGGCATGTGCGAGATCGGCGATGATACGCCCTGTGCCTGGTACAACATCTACGAGCGGCTCAAGGGGCAGCACCGGCTGGACGATATCCTGAAGATCCGGCCGCCCATGGCCTGGCGCAACCAGGTGTTGCGCGTAACCGTGCAGGCTCCCTATGCCCAAAAACACCGGAAATAAGTCCGGGAGGCAATTGTCCGCTGCCCGGACATCGGAAGTGAAACGCGTTCGCAATGGCACAATTCGGTTCGGCAGATAGTGCACTCCGCATGCTTTACAACCTGGCGCAGGGCCCGCTGGTGTGGGTGGCCTTCATCCTTTTTGTGGCCGGCAGTGTTTATCAGGTGACCCGGCTGCTTGCGCTGACGCGCAAGACCGAAGCGCATCGATGGGGCCGGACCCCTGATGCCGGCCCGCTTTCCGGAACCCGGCCGGCGGATGGACTGTCCGGGAGGTGGACGGCCCGGCTGCGGCTTTCCATCGCGGGGACCCAGCCGCTGACGATCGGCGTCACGGTGATCTTCCATACGCTGCTGTTTTTGGTGCCGCTTTTCCTTTTGGCGCACAACATCCTTGTCGATGAGGCCTGGGGGTTCAGCCTTTTTGCCGTTCGTGAAAAACTGTCCGACTATCTGACGTGGCTGTTTCTGGCCTGTGCCTTGTTTTTTCTGCTGCGGCGCATGCTGCTGGCGCGCGTGCGTGCCCTCAGCTCGTTTCAGGATTACTATATTCTCTTTCTGGCGGCCGCGCCGTTTGCCAGCGGCTTTCTGGCCTATCACCAGATATTCGACTACCGGATGGTGATCACGCTGCACATGCTTTTGGGCGAGCTCATGCTGGTTTCCATTCCGTTTACCAGGATTGCGCATATGTTTTTGTTCTTCGTGCTGCGTTTTCTTGTGGCTCACGAATACAGCCTGGGAAGCGGGCGCCGAGTCTGGAGGTAACAAAGTTGATGTTCGGAGATACGCATGCTTGACAGAGCACTGACAGAAGTTGCTGCGTCCGGTAAAACGACCGCAGTCGACACCGCCGAGATCAAACACATGCTGGACCGGCACAAGGCGAAGATCAAGATCAGCCTGCGGGCCTGCGTGCACTGCAGCCTGTGCGCCGAAAGCTGTTTCCTATATACGTCCCATCACCGCGACCCACGGTACATGCCGGCCTACAAGTTCATCCATTCCACCGGGTTGCTCTACAAAAAAAAGGGAAAGGTCGACCGTGCCTGCCTGGAGAAGATCCGGGACATCGTCTGGCAGGACTGCGTTTTGTGCACCCGCTGCTACTGTATCTGCGGCATCGATATTCCGGGATTGATCTCGCTGGCCCGCAGCATCTGCCGCAGCCAGGGCGTCTATCCTGATTTTACGGTGTCCGGTGAGAGATAAAGCCGTTTTTAACGTTGATTCGGAAGCCCAAGTGTGATTTGGATGGGCCGATGAGGAAATACAATCGCTTTTATCTGCCCTGTGCCGTTCTCCTGCTGCTGGCTTTTTTTTGTGCCGCCGCTTTTTGCCAGGAGGACATGGTCGCCGTTGACCGCGGTGACTTCGCTCACCCCCAGCGGCCGGCCGCTGTGTTTCGTCACGAGGCACACAACGAAAAGGCCGGGCTGGAGGACTGCAGCGTCTGCCATCACCTCTACGAGGATGGGAAACTGGTTCCGGACGAGTCCTCCGAGGACCAGAACTGTTCCGACTGCCACCCGCTGAAATCTTCGAAAACCGCTCCCGGGTTGCGCAAGGCCTTTCATACCCTGTGCATTTCCTGCCATAAAAAGGAGAAAAAGGGGCCGCTTTTGTGCGGTGAGTGTCATCTCAGGCACCCCCAGCCGTAAACCCGGGAAGAAGCCGGGGAAACAGTGGAGGGCAGCTTACGGAAAAGGAGGAGTGTAAATGCGACACCAGGGCCGTCGCGTACTTTTGGCATGCCTCTGTGTGCTGACTGTGCTGCTTTTTGCGGGCAGCATGCCGCTGCAGGCGGGCAAGATTCCGCGGTTTGGCAAGAAAAGCAAAAGCTCTGAAACACCCCCCCTTGCTGCAGTCCCCCAGGATCTGACCCCCGAGAAAGTCGACGCCTATCTGGCCACTTTGAGCGACGACCAGGCCCGCCAGGTGCTCGCACTAACTCTCAGGCAGAAGGCGGCCGCCGCGGTCCGGACTGCCGCCGGCGGAAAGGTGGGAACCCAGGGCAACGGGCTCATCATCATTTGGTTCCGACGCGCCGAAAAGAGCCTCCGGGATGCCGCCGGGCAGCTGCGCGTTTTTTATGCGACGCTGGCTCAGGCCCGGGGTTCCGACGTCGGCGGCGCCTGGCTGGACAAGCTGTCCGGCGGGCGCGGCGCCGGCCATCTGGTGCTGGTGCTTTTCGGATTGGTGCTGCTGATCGCCGGCGGCCTGGCGCTCGAGCGTCTGAGCTGCGCATTCACCGACGGGCTGCGCCGGCAGCTGGTAAGGAGTATGCCCCATGGGTTTCTGCAGAAATCCGGCCATATCCTGTCCGGCTTTCTGCTGGACGTACTGGGCGTTGCGGTTTTCATCCTGGCCACTTTCATTGCCTATGTTGTGGTCTTTCCCCGGGCCGGCGCCGAACATGCGGTGGTCTCCGGCTTTCTGCTCGCCGCCTACTACTACCGCGTCATCATGCTGGCCGCACGGGTACTGCTCGCGCCCAAAGCCGGCCGCCTGCGGCTGGCGCCCATGGCGGATGCCGACGCGAAATTCCTCTACCGCTGGATGCGGACGGTGACGGCTTTTGCAGCCGTGACGGCGCCGGTTGCCTCGATCCTCAAAGAGACCGGTTTTCAACCGGGGGTTTCACTGATGGCAGCCTGCGCCACGGGCTTGGGCATTACGCTGCTCATTGCCGCCATGGTCTGGCAGGCCCGCGGCCGGGTGGCGGCGGCCATCTGTCCGCCAGCGCTGCCCGAGTGCGCCGCCGGCGCGTCGCTGCGGGCCCGTTTTGCCGGCACGTGGCACCTGTTCGCCATTTTGTACGTGCTGGTGATTGGATTTTTCTGGCAGATCAGTGTCGTCCATGGCCAGGTCACGGTGGTGAAGTTGATCGTCAGCCTGTTTCTGATCCCGGCTTTCATCGGCCTGGACGCGTGGGGCCAGCGGCTGCTCAAGATGATGTCGGGCGAGATGCGCGAAGTGATCGACCTCAGCGGTGAAGAAGCCGTCCTTGCGCGTCAAGAGCGCGGAATTGCCGGCGGGACGGACATCAAAGACTACGTGCCCCTGATCAGACGCATCCTGCGAACGGTGCTGGTGGTCTTTTTCTTTTTTATGGTGCTGCGGCTGTGGGGCATCGACCTGTCGGTGGGCCGCATTTTTACCGGGCACGTGCTCAACGTCGTGGTTACCCTGCTGCTGGGCTTTATCGCCTGGCAACTGATCAAGACGCGCATCGACCGCCGCCTCAATGAGGAGATGCCCGATGACGACCGGGAGATGGAAGAGGGCGGCAAGGGCGGCTCGCGCAGCGCCACCCTGCTGGTGCTGCTGCGCAAGTTCATCCTTACCGTGATGCTGGTCATCGTTTCGTTGATTGTACTGTCTTCCGTAGGCATCGACATCGGTCCGCTGATCGCCGGCGCCGGCGTCGTCGGCCTGGCCATCGGGTTCGGTGCCCAGACCCTGGTCAAGGACATCATCTCCGGCGTTTTTTTTCTCATCGACGATGCCTTCCGCGTGGGCGATTATATCCGCGTGGGCAGCGCCAAGGGTATGGTGGAGCATATCTCCCTGCGCTCGCTGAAGTTGCGCCACCCGCGGGGCATGGTGTACACCATTCCTTTCGGCAGCATGGGTTCGGTGCAGAACCTGAGCCGTGACTACATCATCACCAAGCTCGATTTCCGCGTACGCTACGACACGGACGTGGACAAGGTTCGCAAGATCATCAAGAAAATCAATAAGAAGCTGGCCGCCGACCCGGAGATCGCCAAGGTGCTGCTCAGCAAGGTCAAATCCCAGGGCATCCGCGAGCTGGACGACTCGGCCATGATCATGCGCGTCAAGTTCAAGACTTACCCGGGCGAGCAGTTCGTCGTGCGGCGGCATGTCTTTCAGATGATGCAGCAGGCTTTCCGGGAAAACGGCATCCAGTTCGCCCACCGCGACGTCACGGTTTACATCCCCCCGGAAAGCAGGACGCAGCCCGCCACGGACGGCGCCGGCGGCGTTCATGAGAAAGTCGCCGCCGCTGCCGCCGGCGGGGCCGCCGCCGCAATTCTGGCCGATGAGCAGGCCCGCGCCGCCAAACAGGGAAAAGAAGAGAAGTAGCCCGGTTGCTGGGGCGGCACGGCGGGGCGGTCCATAAAAAAACGGCTGCCCCGGGCGTTATTTCTCCGGGTGTACCGTTTCGCTTCTGATGCGCGCCATGCGCCGGGTGATCCACAGGTAGCCAATCACGCCTATAAAGCTTCCCAGGCCGTCGGCCGCGGCATCCAGCACATCCGCCTCGCGCGCCGGCACAAAGGCCTGGTGAATTTCGTCGCTGATCCCATAGGCCAACGCCAGCGAAGTAGCGGCTGCGATGAGAAGGCCGGTGCGCATGCTGATTCCGGTGCCCAGCGCACGCACCATGAGAGCCCCCAGCAGGGCGTATCCGGCCACGTGCAGCAGTTTGTCAGCCCCGTCCCAGCCCGGAAGCTCCACCGGGGAAGGCCGCGATGACTGAATGTAAATCAGCAGGCAGTAGAGGATAACCGGCAGCCAGCGGAGAATCCGGCCCCGGGTGCGTGATGATAGCATGGCGACCGTTAAAAAACTTCCGCTTCGATTTGTTTCTCCCGGATGACGGCGGACACACGCCTTAAAAAATCGTCGTGCGGGATGCCGTAACGCACCTTGCCGTCCAGGGTGCGCACCGAAAGCGTGCCGGCGTCAGCCTCGCGTTTGCCGTAGGTCAAAATCAGCGGAATGTACTGCAGCTGCGCCTCCCTTATTTTGCGGTTCAGGCTCTCGGTGCGGTCATCGACATCACAGCGCAGGCCGGCATCTTCGAAGGTTGCCTGAATCTGCCGGGCGCCGGCCGCCAGTTCGTCGTTGATGGGCAGGATCACCGCCTGCAGCGGCGCCAGCCACAAGGGAAACTTGCCGGCGAAGTGTTCGATCAGAATGCCGAAAAAGCGTTCGATGGACCCGTAGATGACCCGGTGGATCATGATGGGGCGGTGTTTTTCATTGTCCGCACCGATGTAGCTCAGGTCGAAACGTTCGGGCAGCGACATGTCCAGCTGGATCGTGCCGCACTGCCAGGTACGGCCCAGCGCATCCTTGATGTGTACATCGATCTTGGGGCCGTAGAAAGCGCCGTCGCCGTCGTTGATCTTGTAGTCCCGGCCGTAGGCGTTCAGCGCCGAGGCCAGGCCGTTCGTGGCCTGCTCCCACTGCTGGTCGGTGCCGATGGACTTTGCCGGCCGTGTGGAAAGCTCCAGGTGGAATCCCAGGCCGAAAGTGCTGTAAATGCGGTCCACCAGCTGCAGTACGCCCAGAATTTCGGCTTCGATCTGGTCCGGTCGCATGAAAATATGTGCGTCGTCCTGGTGGAATGCACGTACCCTGAAAAGACCGGACAGGACGCCGGAAAGTTCGTGGCGGTGGACCAGGCCGATCTCGGCCGCCCGGATGGGAAGATCCCGGTATGAGTGCGGCCGGTTGGCATAGAGCAGCATGCCGCCAGGGCAGTTCATGGGCTTGATGGCGTACTCGGTGTCGTCGATGGCCGAGGTGTACATGTTCTCGCGGTAGTTCTCCCAGTGCCCGCTGCGTTCCCACAGGGCACGATTCAGCATGATGGGCGTCTTGGTTTCCACGTAACCGGCGGCACGGTGCTCTGCGCGCCAGTAGTCCAGAAGGACATTCCAGACCGCCATGCCGCGGGCATGGAAAAAGGGCATGCCCGGCGCTTCGTCGTGGAAACTGAAAAGGTCCATGGCGGTTCCGATTTTGCGGTGGTTGCGCTTTTTGGCCTCTGCGATGAAGCGCAGGTACTGTTTGAGTTCCTTGTTGCTGAAATAGGCCGTGCCGTAAATGCGCTGCAGTTGCGCCCTTGAGGGATCAGCCCGCCAGTAGGCCCCCGAGACTTTCATCAGCTTGACCGCTTTGACGAAACCGGTGTGCGGCACGTGGGGCCCGCGGCACAGGTCGGTGAATTCGCCCTGCTGGTAAAACGAGATGCTGCCGTCCGCAAGCTCCGAGATCATCTCCAGTTTGTAGGGCTCCCGGCGGTAAAACTCCAGGGCTTCGGATTTGGGGACTGTGCGACGGGAGATGGGCAGCCGGGCCTTGATGATTTTTTTCATCTCGGATTCGATTTTTGCAAGATCTTCCTCCGAAACGGGTGGCATGTCGATATCGTAGTAGAAACCATCTGCCACTACCGGCCCGATGGTCAGCTTGGCGTCGGGGTAGAGGCGCAGAACCGCCTGGGCCATGACGTGCGCCGCGCTGTGGCGCATGATCTGCAAAGCTTCGGGATCCCGGGTGGTCACCAGGCGGACCCGGGCGTCCTGCAAGATGGGGGTTGACAGATCGGTCAGGGTTCCGTTTAATTCCATGGCAACGGCATCGCGTGCCAGACCTTCGGAAATGGTGCGGGCGACGTCCAGACCCGTGGGTGGCTGTTCAAACTTTTTTTGGCTTCCATCCGGAAGTGTGACGGTAATCATTTGGTAAACGCTTTCCCGCAACGTATGCGATGTTCCGTTGTTGGCATGTTGAGCATTTCTAAATAGCATACATGAAATCTAAATGCATTAGAAGATATGCTTTTCGGGGTCAAGGGAAAACTCGAACCGCCGGGGAGCATGGAAAGATACATGCAGCATTTTCAGTACAAACTCATCGAGACAGCGGAAGAATTGCAACCCTTGTGTGACCGCCTGGCCAGAGTGACCATGCTGGCCGTCGATACCGAGGCCGATTCACTATACCACTACCGCGAAAAAGTCTGTCTTATCCAGATGGCCGCGGATGGCACAACAGCGGTCGTCGACCCCCTGAAGGTAGGGGATATGACGCCGCTGGCGCCCCTTTTCGCAGATGGCCGCATCGTCAAGGTGCTGCATGGCGCCGATTACGATGTGCGTTCATTGTACCGGGATTTCGGCATCCGCATCAACAACCTGTTTGACACCGAGCTGGCCGGCCGTTTTCTGGGTTTTGCGCATACCGGCCTGGACGCGGTGCTGAACCGCTGCCTGTCGGTGCAGGTGAATAAAAAATTCCAGAAAAAAGACTGGTCACGGCGGCCGTTGCCCGCAGAAATGGTTGAATATGCGGCTGAGGACGTCAACTATCTGATCCCGCTGGCCAACCACCTCATCGGTGAGCTGCGCCGCAGGGGACGTCTGTCGTGGGTGCGCCAGGAGTGCGAGCGCCTGTCGCTTGTCCGGCCTGCAGCCGCAAACGATCACCCGCTGTTTTTAAATTTTAAGGGTGCCGGAAAACTTGCGCCTCGTGAGTTGGCCGTCTTGGAAGCCCTTTTGCAGATGCGCGACCGTATGGCCGCAGAAAAAGACCGGCCGCACTTCAAGATTATTTCCAACCGTGCCCTTTTCGAACTGGCCATGGCACAGCCCCGTTCCCGCGAAGCGCTGGAGAAAACCCGGGCACTCAGCAGGCTGCAGACCCAACGCTATGGTCATCTGGTGGTCGCTGCGGTTTCGGAAGGGCTGGCGGTTCCCGAAGCACAGCTGCCGGCCTATCCGCGCAAAAGGGGTGTCCGCCTGCCGGCCGCGGCCCTGCGCCGCGTCAAGGCCCTGAAAAACTGGCGCGACCATACGGCCGCAACTCTTGATATCGATCCGGCGCGCCTGATTACCAAAAGCGCCATGCATGCCATCGCATTGCAGCGCCCCGCCAATGTGGCTGATTTGGCGCGTGTGGCGGAACTGCACCCCTGGCAGGTGGAGAATTTCGGCCGGCAGCTGCTGGCAGCCCTGGCCGCCGCCGATTGAGCTCCGCATGCCGTGGCAGGGACGGCTGCCATATGAGGTTTGGTACGATGGTGCAGAAAATCCGTTTCGCGTCCGGCGGACTGCAACTTGAGGGCCTGCTGAAGGTTGGCACCGCCGACCGGGGCATGGTGATCAGCCATCCCCATCCGCTATACGGCGGAGATATGCACAACCCGGTGGTGGCTGCCGTTGCAGCGGCCTGTGAGAGCAAAGGCTGGAGTACGCTGCGTTTTAACTTCCGGGGTGTCGGCGGCAGCGGGGGGCGCTATGATGAGGGATCCGGCGAACAGCAGGATGTGCGGGCGGCGATCTCCTGTCTGCGCCAGCGGGCACGAATCGGCCGTCTCGATCTGGCGGGCTACTCCTTCGGCAGCTGGGTCAATGCCGCTGTAGCTTCCGCGGACTGCGGCATCGAAAAACAGATGATGATTTCCCCTCCGGTGGGCATTCCCGGATTTGACATGCCGGACGCTATCTTCGGTCTGTATCTGGTGGTGGCCGGCGACCGTGACGAGATCGCCCCCATCGGGAAAATACGCCGGCTGCTGGCCAAATGGAATCCGGGTGCGCGGCTGGAGATCATTGCCGGGGCGGACCACTTTTACGGTGGCTGTCTGCAGCAGCTGCAGCAGCTTCTGACCGCCTGGCTGTGAAGCGCGTGCTTGAGCGCCTTGTCAAACTGGCGCAAGTGGGGTAAGAAACGGGCGATGGAAACCCGGAACGACACGGAGAGGGCCTGCATGGCGAATCGCAGTGGAATGCGGCGGATTGCACTGCTGGTGGCTTTCGTGGTGCTGCTTCCGGCCTATTTTACGGGGATGCTTCTCATGGACGTGGTATCCAGGTCCGAGACGCCCGAGTACCGGGTTTGGCGCCAGGCCTACGTGGTCGACCGACCGATGTACGAGGCCATTGCCAGGCACCCACCGCCCCGCTACCGGCACCTCGCGACGTGGAAGCTGCGGGCCGGCGGGGCCGGATTCGCCGTGTTGGTGCTTTTGCTGCTTTGGATGGGGCTGCGGACGATGCTGCGGCAGCAGGCCGAAGATGATGCCCCGCCGGACCAGGGACGATAGACTTTTTGCCGCCGCAGGCGGGTGAAGGACGGGTTTTGCATGCAGACCAGGGATGCTACTCATGCGCCGGTGCGGATTTTGGGCGCGCAGAAACTCACCAATCGAAAATGGCTGAACCTGTTCGAGGTCACCTACATCGACAAGTCGGGGGCAAAACGGCGATGGGAGCTGGCCACCCGCCAGTCGCAGCCGAAGTGCGTGAACCATGCATTTCACCGGCCGGATGCGGTGGTCATCGTTCCCTTCCACAGTGCGCGCGGCCGGCTGGTGGTGACCCGTGAATTCCGGGTGCCGTTGGCGGATTTCGAGCTCGGCTTTCCGGCCGGCCTGGTGGACGCCGGAGAAGCCATTGAGGATACGGCCCGGCGGGAGCTTCTCGAAGAAACCGGGCTGACGCTGACCCGCTTTCTTGAAATCGGTCCACCCATATACTCGTCGGCCGGGATGACGGACGAAACCGTGTCCATGGTCTATGTGGAGTGCAGCGGCGAGCCCTCCACGGCCGGAAACGAAGGCTCCGAGCTCATCGAGGTGCTTTTTCTGTCAGCCGCCGAAGCGAAAGCCATGTGCGCCGATGCACGGCTAAAGATCGACGCCAAGGCCTACCTGGTGCTGTCCGCCTTCGCACAAAGCGGGCGCATCGTCTGAGCGCCATCCCACCTATCTGACCGTCATCAATCCTGAACGCACCCGTACATGGCGGCATGGGCGCTTTTGCCGGTTGCGGCGGAGTGGTTCAGGCGGCGGCCGATCCGGGGCCGGCCAGCGGTTTGAACATTTTCTTGCCGGCGCCGCACACCGGGCAGCGCCAGTCGTCGGGCAGGTCTTCAAAGCGCGTGCCCTTTTTGATCTTGCCCTTGCGGTCGCCGCGATCCGGATCGTAAATGTAGCCGCAGCTCGCCGTCTGGCACTGGTACATTTCCTCGGGATTTGCCATGGTTCTCTCTCCTTTGGGCGCCTCTCGTTCCAACGCGGCAGGCCTGCCGGTGATCGATGCGTACCGCCGGCAGGCGCCCTGCCATCCGGATGACGGATATCAGTCCACCCGGAAAAAGACTTTGGCGTCGGCCTTGCACACCGGGCAGATGTCCGGGACTTCGTCGGCGCAGGTGTAGCCGCATACGGAGCAGACGTAGTAGCATTCCACATCCAGCGGGTGGTCGAGGCTGTCCAATGCATTCTGGTAGAGATCGGCGTGGACCTTTTCGACCGCGTTGGCATAGGTGAAGCTGCGTTCGGCTGCAGACTCGCCTTCGGCCCGGGCGGTTTCGATCATCTGGGGGTACATGCTTTTAAACTCGAAGGTTTCGCCGGCAATGGCTTCCTGCAGGTTTTCGGCGGTACTCTTGACGCCCTTGAGTGTGCGCAGATGGCTGTGGGCGTGGACGGTTTCGGCCTCGGCGGCTGCCCGGAAAAGTTTGGCCGCCTGGGGATAGCCCTCCTGATCGGCTTTTTTGGCAAAGGCAAGGTATCTCCGGTTGGCCTGGGATTCACCGGCAAAAGCTTCGCGCAGATTCTGTTCTGTCTGACTCATGAGTGCTCCTTTCAGTTTTAGCGTTGAAATATTAACGGATCAAAGTTGACGCTACGGAAATCGCCGGCTGTTGCAGGCGGCGCCGGGAAATGCAGCTTTCAGGTTACGGTGGCATGCGGCTCTTTTTTCTGGCAGGCGGGGCAGATGCCGTAAAAATCGATGCGTTGATGCAAAATGCGGTACCCGGACTCCCGGGCCAGCTCTTGGGCCAGAGAATCCAGCGCGGCAGGGTGCGAATCCGTGATCTGCCGGCAGCGGGTGCAGATCAGGTGCGGGTGGCTGAAGGGCTGGTTGGCGTCGTAGCGGTTGGAGGTATCGCCAAAACCGAGCTCCATGACTTCCCCCATTTCTTTCAGTATTGCCACGGTTTTATATACGGTGGCCAGACTGGTTGTAGGGAAGTTCCGGCGAACGGCGGCGTGGATCTGTTCCACGCTGGGGTGCGCACTGCTGCCGGCCAGCATCCGGACGATGGCCACCCGTTGGGGTGTCAACCGCAAGCCGTTTTGTTTGATGCGCGCCAGCATTTCACGAAAGCGGGCGTCCGCTTTTCCCGATAGGGCGGTGGTTTCTGTCAACATGGGCCTACTTGCAAAGAACTATTTTCTGTCAATAATTGTTCTTTATAAATAATCATTACGAAGATGTCAAGTGTATATTGGGATTTTCCGCCGGGAACAGTGAAAGTTCAAGCCATCACCGGAAGGGAGTGGCCTGTGTCTGGGCAGCGGCCGTCTCTCTGTGGGGTTGGAAAGGTTCGGGGGGATGATTTTAAACGGAAGGCACCTCAATTCCGCCCGGCGGAAGAGGATCGGGCGGAAGATGACGGTCCATCCGTGGCGCTCTTTTAATCCTTCCACCCGGCGGGGGGAGCCGGCGTGCGGCACTGGACCGCCGGCGATGATGCGCTGTGGGCGCGGTTCGGCCGGGTTTACGGCTCTGACTGCAGCCGGATACTGACCACATGTTCGTCGATCAGATCGATGGCGATGCCCGGGATCAGGCGCTGAACCAATTCAAATACCTTGCGGGCATCATCCGGCTTTTCGAAACGGCCGTCCAGCATGCCCCGGCCGCTTTCGAAACTGATATGGCCGTCAAATCCCATGATCAGGCCCCGCACGATGCGGATTTCATCCTTTAAAGGCAGATTGTCTGTCTTGCGCTGGCGTTTGGTGCTTTTTCCCATGTCAGCCTCAGATTTGAAGATGGATCCCGGACTGGGATTGAGTTCAAGCAAAAAGCATGCCGATTATGGTGCCAAGCACTGAAATACAACGAAAACAGCCGGTTGCAATCTGTCGGGCATGGGCCGGCGCCCAATTATGTAATGACTGCCTCAATATTTATAACAGATTTTCGCAAGCGCTGGGTATTGGAGGTAACAGGCAGGCCCGGGTACGCACCCGCGGGGTGAACTTGTCCGGGCGAGAAAGCCGCCCTCCGGGAGGTTGTGGGCCGGCATGTCTGCAGGCCGGAGCCCTGGCAGCGGGAAAGCCGTTGGTGGCGTGCTTTTACCGCTGCCTGTTTCCGGCATTTTCAGCCGCAGCGCCGATGATCCAACCGCCGGCGGCGGGCCTATGCCCGGGCCATCAGATCACCGACCAGCCGGGAGAACCGGGAGGGGTCGTCGACCTTGCCGCCCTCGCCGATGACGGCCAGATCGAAGAGCAGGCGGATATAGTCGTCGAGTCGCGGATCGTCCTTGTCAGCCTCGAACAAGGTTTGGATTTTTTCCATCACCGGGTGAGTTACGTTCAGTTCCAGCACACGCTTATTTTCCGGGACCTCCTGCCCGGCCGACTTCAGGATCTTTTGCATATAGGCGCTGATGTCCTGGCTGTCGCCGGAAAAACAGGCCACGGAGTCCACCAGCCGTCTGGAGGGGCGCACCTCTTTGACCGTATCCTCCAGGCGTGCGCGGATGTGCTTGAACAGGGTTTCATAGGTGCCCTTTTGTTCTTCATCGGGCTTTTCGATGTCCAGTTCGCCTTTTTCAGCGCTTTTCAGCTTCTTGCCGTCGTATTCTGTAAGGGCCTGGACGACCCATTCATCGATGGGGTCGGTCATCAGCAGGACCTCGTAATCCTTCGAGCGCAGCTGCTCGATGAGCGGGCTGTGCGCCAGGGCGCTGGGGTTTTCGCCGGTTAGGTAGTAGATTTCCTTCTGGTCCGGCTGCATGTCGGCCACGTATTGGGCGAGTGATTTCCAGGCGCCGTCGGATTTGGTGGTCTTGTAGCGCAGCAGGTCGGCGATTTTACCCCGGTTTTCAGAGTCCGTGTGCACACCGATTTTGAGCACGGCGCCGAACTGCTCCCAGAATTTCCCGTATTTCTCCGCGTCCATGTTTTTGAGCAGCTCCAGGAGCTTTTTGACCAGGTTGCGGCGGATGTTGCGCACCAGGCGGTCCTGCTGCAGGATTTCACGGCTGATGTTGAGGTTGAGGTCCGGGGCATCCACGACGCCCTTGATGAAACGGAAGTATTCGGGCATCAGCTCGCGGCAGTCATCCATGATGAAAACGCGTTTGCAGTAGAGGTGCACGCCGTGCTTGAATTCCGGATTCAGCAGGTCCAAAGGTGCCTGGGACGGGATATACAGAAGTGCGGTGTACTCGGTGGTGCCTTCCAGCTTCAGGTGCAGCTTTTCCAGCGGCGGGTTCCAGTCGTGGCTGATGTGGCGGTAGAATTCTTCGTATTCCTTGTCGCTGACATCCTTCTTGTTTTTGGACCAGATGGCCTGCATGGAATTGAGGGTCTCCTCGCGCACGACTGTGCGGGTGGTTTTGCCGATGGGCTTGCCATCCTTGTCCTTGAGCTGTTCAGCTTCGGGGATGGGCTCTTCCTTCTCCACATCCATGACAATGGGATAGGCCACGAAATCGGAGTGCTGTTTAATGATGTTGCGAATGGTCCATTCGTCGGTAAAATCCGGCTCATCCTTTTCTCTTTTGCGCAACTCCAGCGTGACGATTGTACCGCGGCCTTCTTTTTGGGCCTCGCTGATGGTAAACTCGCCGTCGCCGTGCGACTCCCAGCGGACCGCGCGGTCCGATCCGGCCGCCTTGGTGAGCAGCGTCACCTTTTCGGCGACGATAAAGGCGCTGTAGAATCCCACGCCGAACTGGCCGATGAGTTCGGGGGTGAGCGCGGTTCCCTGGTTGAACTGCTCCATGGCGTCGAGAAAGGCCTGGGTGCCGCTCTTGGCGATGGTGCCGATGTTTTCCAGGACCTCGTCGTGGGTCATGCCGATGCCGTTGTCTTCGACGCTGAGCGTGTTCTTGATGCCGTCGCGCGTGATCTTGATTTTAAATTCGGTGTCATCCCCCAGGATGCTCTCGTCGGTCTGGGCTTTGAAGCGCAGTTTGTCGATGGCGTCCGAGGCATTGGAAATCAGCTCGCGCAGAAAAATTTCCTTGTTGGAATAAAGCGAGTTGATGATCAGGTTGAGTAGCTGTTTGACTTCGGTTTTGAACTGATGGGTTTCGCTTTTGGCAGCCATTTGATGCATTCCTCCTCGTTCAAAATGCGGAGATCAGGTCCACGATCAGAATCGAATTTTGCCATAAAATGCGTGCAAATCGGCAATTGTCAAGGCAGGGAACGGGCCCATTTTCGGGAATGAATCTAGAAGCTTTGCGTTGCCGAAAATGCCGGGTTCGCAAATGCCGGTGACAGATGCCGTATCGCCGCCGTTTGGTGCTGGACGACTTGAAAAGGTGGGGGTGAGTGAAGGCGATAAAAAAAGGAGTTTGCCGAAGACGGCAGACCCCTTGATTTTTTGGTGGAGCTGAG
>Ga0256841_1000298_pt1 | contig 53206 bp, 43 predicted proteins | sample 356308metaG_FD_185971 | JGI IMG/M metagenome (GOLD analysis project Ga0256841, IMG submission 185971) | Hydrothermal vent microbial communities from Mid Atlantic Ridge, Atlantic Ocean - 356-308 | ecosystem: Environmental > Aquatic > Marine > Hydrothermal vents | place: Atlantic Ocean: Mid... | reverse complement strand
CTGCAAGCGGAATCGTTTTTACAAATTATAGAAGCTGCCGGATAATAAAACATAACACTTTGTTCGGTAAATTTACGGGAAGAGCGTGTTGTTAAATTGATATGCCTTCCCTTTTTTAGTATATTTAATGATTATTATTTTAGAATAATTATAAATGCTTAAGAATAAGAAATTTTTTCTTTTTGTCTTTTTATTTACTTTTTCCGCAAGTTTTGCTCAGATTAAAATCATTGAATTGCCGTCTCCCGATTACGGGCAAGCCGATTCTGTGTTTTTCGACATTACTTCCACAAGAGGTATTATTCCCTTAAACAAAGGGTGGGAACTTTTCCTTCAGGATGATCCCGAAAATAAAATCGATGTTTCCCTTCCCTCGATATTCACTAACGAAAATTCTGTTATCTACCGGAAAGAATTTAATTTTTCGGGAGAGCAAATATTAAACTACAAATTTGACTTGGTCTCATTCGGAATAAATTACGCATCGGAAATTTTTATAAACAACGTTTCCCTCTACAAACATGCCGGCGGGGGTTATCCTTTCGAGTTCGAAATTCCAAAGGATATTCTGAATTACGATGTACCGAACGTAATCAAAATAAAAGTTTACCATAAACTCGATTCGAAAAATACAATTCCCCTTAAACCGAGATTTCTGTTTCCGGATTCAAAAGGCGGAATAACAGGTGATTTGTTTATTAAATTAATCCCCTTAACGCGTGTTGAAAATTTGAGATATTCATTTACTACTTTGAGCCGGAAAAAAGCCAAAATTAAATTGACGGTTAATTTCGATTTGGTTGACGAATCGAAAAATCCGGAAGGCAAAAACATTAATTATAAATGCTATTTGCAATTTTACGATCCCAACAAAGAAACAATTTTGTACTCTAAGGATTTTAATATAAAATTTAGGACTTCAAATAAAATAAGCAAAAAAGTAAACATTACCCTTTCCTCTACAGAGTTCTGGGATTTGAAAAACAGAGCCAATTATTTTATACGATTGGTACTCACGGATGGTGAAAATATAATTGACGAATTCAAACGTGATATTCCCATCAGGAAAATCAGCTATGCAAACCGTAACTTTAATATAAACGGGAAAAAAATTAAGCTTAAGGGCGTTACTTACATTCCTTCCTCCGATATTTTTTATACCGAAGACCTTTATTCCGTTTTCAAACGTGATTTGCAAATAATTAAAAATGCGGGCTTTAACTCCGTCCGGTTTTCCAAAGCCGTACCCCATCCGTATTTGCTTAAGCTTTGCGAAGATTACGGGTTATTCGCTTTCATCGAAATCCCGCTTAATTCCGTACCTGCCCAATTTTTACGTCAAGAAGATTTCTTAACCCGGGCGGAAACCTATGTTGCCCAAATATCCGCTTATTACAAGCGCTTCCCGATGGTTGCCGGAATAGGCGTCGGTAGTTCATACTTGCCTGACAATAAATCGAATTCGGAATTTATTGCACACCTTGCCCGGATTGTTAAGAAAAGCAGCGGTCTACCTGCATACGCTTCTTTCGTTGGTATTCAACACGATACGATTCCGGATTTAGATTTCTACGGAATTGAATTATATGCCAAAACCTTACCGGATGATTTTAATAAATCCGGAGAGCTTAACTATTTTATAAGTGAAGCCACTTATCCGAATTATAACGGGGAAACCAACGGTTACTTAAATCAATTTTCTTACGAAGCCCAAGCAAAATATTTTATCGATATAATTTCACAAAGTGAAAAATACAAACTGAAAGGTTACTTCCTCAATTCGATGTTCGATTACAAAGGTGATTTTGCACCCATGTTTTCCGGCTTTAATGACGAAAATGAATACAAAATCGGTTTGCTTGCAGCCGACCGTAAATCGGACCGGGCTTCTTTCCACATCATCAAAGCCAGAGTTAGAGACGGAAAACGCATTAACATTCCACTTGGAAATAAATTGGACGATTCACCGCTGTTTTTTATAATCGCCAGTTTGGTACTTTCGCTTCTGCTCGGAGTTTTGATTAACTCAAAAAAGAAATTCCGTGAAGACGCAATAAGAGCATTACTAAGACCTTACAATTTTTATGCGGATATCCGGGATCAAAGGATTTTATCGGGATTTAACACCAACTTTCTGATGATTTTACTTTCCGGTTCACATGCTTTGTTTCTCACAAACTTGTTATTCTTTTTGAAAAATAATATCCTTATCGAAAAATCTTTAATCGCTCTCGGTTCACCGGACTATGTAGAATTTGTGAGCTCCTTGGCTTGGAATCCCACGGATGCATTTATTGTCTTTTTTATTTTTTCCGTTTTAGGATTTTTACTTATCTCGGTCATTTTCAAATTTGCTTCATTTTTTATTAAAAACCGGGTTATATTTTCCAGTATTTACTATGTTGTTATTTGGGCGTTTTTACCGCTGACAATTCTACTCCCCTTGGAACTTGTGCTCTACAGAATTCTAATGGCGGATGTTATCAACTGGTATTTGTACACTGCCATTATCATTTTTAACATTTGGTTAGTTCAAAGATTGTTAAAAGGCATTTATGTAATCTTCGATGTTCGTCCTTTTCAAGTTTACTTTTACGGATTTATTTTTACTATATTGGTTATAGGTGCAATAATTTTATATTTTCAACTTTCCGAATACAGTTTGTTCTACATTCTGAATGCCGTTAAACAATATCAATTTTTATAAAAATTAAGGTAGCAATTTGTTTTTATCAAAATTAGAAATATTCGGGTTTAAATCTTTTGCAGATAAAACAAAATTGGATTTTTCCCGTGAAATAACCGGCGTGGTTGGGCCAAACGGTTCCGGTAAAACCAATATTGTCGATGCAATCAGATGGTGTTTGGGTGAACAAAAAAGCAGTACGCTCCGCAGCGACAAGATGGAAAACGTAATTTTTAACGGCACACGCAACCGTAAACCGATGGGAATGGCGGAAGTATCAATGACCTTTATCAACGATAAAGGTGTACTTCCTTCAGAATATTCCGAAATTACCATCACACGCCGCATTTTCCGTTCGGGTGAAAGCGAATACCTTCTGAACAAAAACGTTTGCCGGTTGAAAGACATAACAAATCTGTTTATGGATACCGGGATGGGCACAAATGCTTATTCCGTAATCGAACTTAAAATGGTTGAAAACATTTTGAGCAACCGGACAGACGAGCGAAGGAAAATGTTCGAAGAAGCCGCCGGTGTTAACAAATACAAATTGCGCAGAAGACTTTCGCTTAAAAAACTCGACGAAGTAAAAAACGATTTGACCCGCGTTAACGATATTATTTCCGAGATTGAGAAAAACGTCCGCTCGCTCGAACGTCAAACAAAAAAAGCGGAAAAATACAACAGATTGCAAGCCGAACTGCGGGAAAATGAATTGAATTTGGCTGAACGTGAGTTTGCTTTGTTCACAATTCAAAGAAATTCCCTTGCCGAAGAAAAAAACAACTTATTGCAAAAGAAAAACGGAATTGATGAAAACATTAAAAACCTCGAAGATAAATTAATCGAGTACAGAAATAAAATCTCCGAAAAAGAAGAAGTACTGAGAGCAAAATTCAACCAACTTTCGGAAATTTCCGATAAAATTCATACAAACCGTAAAAACATTTCCGTTGCCGAAGAACGCATTAAATCGCTTACCGAAAATATAGAAAATTATAAATCCGATATTGAAGAGCTGAAAATCCAACAAACCGAAACTGAGGAGCGGCTTAACGGCTATTTTCAAGAAAGATCCCGGGTCGAGCAAAAAATTGAAGAACTTTCACAAGTAATTGAGACCGAGGCTAAAACCGTTGAAGATAAAAAAATTAAGCTTGAAGAATTCCGAAACGTATTAAAGACCAAGAACGAATCTTCCCTCGAATTGCTGAAAAATTACAACGAACTGGAGACGAAACTCGGTTCGCTTGAAAATTATAAAACAAACGCAAACAAAACGATAGAAAAATTAAACGAAAAAATTCAAACTTTAACTTCCGATATTGCAAAAAGCGTAGGCTACCTTGAAAATCTTGAAACCGAAAAAGCGAAAGTAACCGAAGAGCTTAAGAAATCGGAAACTTTATACACTACCAGGCTTCAAGAAAAAGAAAAACTCGAACAAGAACTGAAAACCCTTAAAGAAAAAGAACTCAATGAAAAAGGAAACCTGACAAATCTCAAAAACAAAATAGAATTTTACCAATCGCTTATCACAAATTTGGAAGGAATTTCGGGCGGTTCGAAAATACTGCTGGAAAGCGAGGGCTGGACGGATAAGGAGAAAACCCTATTTGCCGACGTCGGAAATACCGATGAGAAATACAGACTTGCTCTTGAAGTAGCGCTTAAAAACGTGCTGAACAACTTATTGATTGCCGATCTGGATGATCTACATAAAGCGGTTGAATACCTAAAGAAAAACGATTTAGGCAAAGCTTCTTTCTTTCTGTTGGGCAACGGATTGAACTCCAAAGGCGTAATCAAAAAAATACTCAACTTCACCGAAAAAAGAACCGCAAATAAAATAGAAAAACAAAACGGATTTATCGGCTGGGCTTCCGGTTTGGTTAAAACAAATAACAACTGGTTGCCGTACTTCCGTAAAATTTTACATAAAACCGCAGTGGTGGAAACTCTTGACGATGCCATTCAATTTCATAAAAAATATCCCGATTTCAACTTTGCCACTTTGGAAGGCGATATTATAACAAATAACGGAATTGTGGAAGCAGGCTCCAAAGCGAAAGTTGATGAAACACTTTTCGGAAGAAAAAAATTACTTGAACAATTAAAAGAAGAATATCCGAAACTTGAAGAAAACTTAAAATATATTCAAAAACTTATTGCAGAAAAAGAAAATGCAATTGCACAAATCGATTTGAAAGTTTTATCCGATCAAGGCAACATAATTCTGAATGATATAAATAACATTGAAAAACAAATTGCAAAATTCGAATTCGAAAAATCGAAAGCCTCCGAAGAAATAGAAAAAATACAGAATGAAATTCAAGAGTTAATTAATCAAATAGGCCAATACGAATTTGAAATTACGGAATTATCCCAAAAACTCAATTCAATTAAAGCCGAAAAAACACATACCGGCGAAGAACTTGCCGGTTTGGAATCCGGGGTTCGAAATGTGGAAGATGATTATGAAAAAGCAGTAACCGAATTAAACGCAAAACGGTTGCAGTTGGAGCGCTTGAAAGGCGAATTGCAAAATATAATTAACAGTATCAACCGTTCCGAAGAATCTAAAAAAACAATCGCAGAAACCATTGAAAGAAGAAAAAACGAAATAAACTCCGCCCACGGAGAGATTTCCCGTTTGAAAGAAACAATAGATTCCGCTTCGGCAATGTTCGAGGAATTGGAAAACTCCAAATCCGCTTTGGAAAAAATTAAAATAGAACTCGATTCCGAAGTTACAGGAATGAAATCCGAAATGAACGAATTGGAAAACAAACTTTCGGAGTTAAGAAACGAGCGGCAAATAATATCGGACAAAATTCACGACATAGAGTTGAAAAACAGCGAGACAGGTATAAGATTGGAAAACCTTGTGGAGACAATCCGCGACGAATATGCAATGGATTTGGAATTCAAACATTTTGATGACCTGGACGAATTCGACTTCGACCACGTTTCGGCGGAAGTCCACCGTTTGAAAAACAGTATTAAAAATTTGGGGCAAATCAATCTGCTTGCTTTTGATGAATATGAAGAAGAAAAACAACGCTTGGATTTCCTTTTGAAACAAAGGGATGACTTGATAGAATCCGAAAAAGATTTGGTCAACACAATTAACGAGATAAACGAAACAGCCCAACAAATATTTTTGAGCACATTCGAAGAAATAAGACAAAATTTCATAAAAATTTTCCGCACTCTGTTTAATCCCGGGGACGAAGCCGATTTACGTTTGGAAGAAGGCGTTGACCCGTTAGAAGCAAAAATCGAAATTATAGCAAAACCAAAAGGCAAACGCCCAACCTCAATCGAACTTCTCTCAGGTGGAGAAAAAACTCTTACCGCCACGGCTTTGTTGTTTGCAATTTATTTGGTTAAACCGAGTCCCTTCTGCATTATGGATGAAGTGGATGCACCGTTGGACGATGCAAACATAGACCGGTTTACCAACTTGTTAAAAGAATTCAGCAAGAACACTCAATTTATTATTGTTACACATAACAAACGTACCATGGAAGCAACCGAAACAATGTACGGCGTTACAATGCAAGAGGAAGGGGTTTCGAAATTGGTAGGAGTAAGATTCAATGAAGATATTAAAGTTTCTGCATAAATTATATGAAAATTGACAATAAAGGTTTTAAAATATTTGTAGATTTTGACGGAACAATAACGCGGAAAGATGTTGGCGAGGAAATGTTCCTTACTTTCGGTAATCCGGAAAAAGCCCATTCCATAATCAAACAATGGTTGAATAAAGAAATCACTTCGATCCAAACTTGGCAATATCTGTGCGAAACCGTTGTTGACCTCAATATGAAAGACTTCGATGAATTCATCGATAAAATGGAAATCGACCCTTACTTTCTTGAATTTGTTGACTTTTGCAACAGTAACGGTCACGAAATCAGAATTCTAAGTGACGGCTTGGATTATTACATTGAAAGAATATTAAAAAATTTCAATATCCAACACATCGAGCATTACACAAACAAAGTTAAATTCGGTGCAAATAATAAACTGATATGCGAATTTCCGTATACCGACGAGGAATGTAATTTGTGTGCAAATTGCAAGCGGAATCATATTTTGGAAAACAGTGCGGACGACGATTTTACGGTTTACATTGGCGACGGTTGGTCGGATACTTGTGCCGCGCAATACTGCGATGTGATTTTCGCAAAAAGGTCGCTCCTCAAATTTTGTGAGAAAAACAGAATTTCTTATTTCCCGTTCACTAACTTCAAAGATGTAATTAAACGGTTGGAAGATTTGGGTAAGAAGAAAAGGCTAAAAAAAAGACACCAAGCATTTCTGAAACGAAGAGAAGTTTATATGCAAGGTTAGGAGTATATATTTGAACAATTTGGAAAAAATATCGAAAACGGTTTTTAAGTACAGAAGTTATACCCCTATTCCCTTCTTGATAATCATGTTGATTTTTCAGCAAGCAACGTTGCAAAGTTTAATTACCGGCTTCGTTATCGCATTGACCGGCGAAGGATTCAGATTATGGGGAGTTTCCTATGCCGGAAGCGAAACCCGCACTACGGGTGATGTGGGCGGAACTTATTTGGTAATTAGCGGTGCCTTCGGGCATGTAAGAAATCCGCTTTACCTCGGGAATATTTTATTGTACGTTGGAACCGGAATTATGTCAAATGCCTTGTTCCCTTACTTACAAATTATTGCATTGGTGTTTTTCTACATCCAGTACCGATTAATCATAATTGCCGAGGAAAAATATTTGAAAGGTACTTTCGGCAAAGCGTATGAAAAGTATCTTGATGCCGTGCCCCGGTTGGTCCCCAGAATAACAAAATACAAGGACAAAACGGTAACTCAACCACCGCTGAATGTTAAGGCCGGTCTCCGGTCGGAAAAAAGAAGTTTGCAAGCATTTACCATAATAACAATAATTTTAATAATACAATATTTAACGAATTGAACGTTAAAAAACCGATTATGATAATAGCCGGTGAAGATTCCGGTGATTTACACGGCTCCGCCTTAATTGCGGAATTGAAAAACATTGACCCTGCGCTGCAAATTTACGGTATCGGCGGACAAAAGATGATTGAAGCCGGCATGACCCCACAATATCACATTAAGGATATGGCGTTTCTCGGATTTGCAGAAGTTGTTAAGCATATTCCGTTTATCAGAAAAGTGCAAAGAGAATTGTTGAATGTAGTTAAAAATCGAAATATTAAAGAAGTTGTTTTAATCGATTACCCGGGGTTTAATTTGAGTTTGGCTAAAAAACTCAAAAAACTGGATGTTAAAATAATCTACTACATCTCACCGCAAGTTTGGGCTTGGGGAAAAGGCAGATTAAAAAAAATGAAGCGCTTAATTGATTTGATGATTGTTGTTTTCCCTTTCGAAAAAGAACTTTATAAAAATGCCGGCGTAAAAGTTGAGTATGCAGGACACCCTTTGGTCGAACGGATGAACTCATATCCTTATTTAAGTAAATCCGGACTGTACGAAAAATTCAATTTGGATGATGACAAGGATTTGTTACTTTTAATGCCCGGTAGCAGAAAACAGGAAATCGAAAAAATATTCCCGGAATCAATTAAAGCTGCTGTCCGTTTATCCAATGAATTGAATATGCAAACGGTTGTAGCTTGTTCGGGAAATATTGATGAAAATATTTTTCGCAAACTTACCCACGAAAAAAACTTTACAATTATTAAAGAGCATACTTACGATTTGTTAAAACATGCAAAATTCGGAATAATAAAATCCGGAACTTCCACTTTGGAAGCGGGTTTGGCCGAGCTTCCGTTTGTTGTTGTTTATTCAACAAGCGCTCTTACTTATTTTATCGGGAAAAAATTAATCCAAATCGATTCGATTTCAATGACGAATATAATTCTGGATAAAAAAGTGATTCCCGAATTAATTCAAAAAGATATGAATACCGAAAAAATATATTCGGTAGCAAAATCTATTCTAACCGACATTAAAAAATATGAATTAATAAAATCTGAATTAGAAAAACTTAAATTAAAACTTGGTTCCGGAGGAGCCTCAAAAAGAGCGGCGGAATTAATTTATGCGGAGTTAAATGATTAATAAAACCGTGAAACAAAATTTGCTGAGAAAAGCCGGTAATTATTTCTTATTCACATTGGTTGATTTACTCTGCCGTTCGGTACGCATTAAAGTGGTAAACAAAAATTACATCGAGGAACTTTTTAACAAAAACGAAAAATTTGTTTTGGCTTTTTGGCACGGTTATATGCTAATCCCTTGGTTTCTACACCGTAATAAAAACTTCGGTGCATTGGTTAGTATGAGCAAGGACGGTGATCTTTTGGCAAAAGTATTATCGAAATGGAATTATAAAGTCGTTCGCGGCTCCAGTCACAAAGGCGGTAAAGAAGCGCTAGGAAACATTATGCAACTAATTGCCGAAAATCATCCGGTTGCAATTACACCGGACGGACCAACGGGACCTCCGCACAAGATGAAAGCCGGTGCAGTTGTTGCCGCAAAAAAATCCGGTGTGCCGCTTGTGCTGCTTGGTGTTCATTACCGAGATGCCAAAACTCTTAAAAGCTGGGATTCATTCCGTATCCCCAAACCGTTTTCCAATGTGTGTGTTGTATATTCGGAGCCGATTAATATCGATGAAAACTCAACGTATGAAGAAACTTCAATGATGATTGCAAAAGCCGGAGAGAAACTGAACGATTTACAAATGGAGGCGGAAAAACTTTGTTAGATTTTTTAAGAATAATTCTTTCACCGCTTACGGTATTTTACTGGATTGCAATTAAAGTTAGAAACCTGTTTTTCGACAAAGGTATATTCCAATCCAAAGAAATGCCGGTAAAAATTATTTCGATAGGAAATCTTACCGTCGGCGGGTCGGGTAAAACTCCCGCAACGGATTTGGTAACCGGAATTTTGTTGGAAAACAATATACGTGTTGGCGTGCTGAGCAGAGGTTACAAAAGAAAATCAAAAGGTTACCGGCTGGTTTGCGATGGGAAAAACATCTTTACTTCGGTCGATGAAGCCGGCGATGAAATTATGATGATTGCCAGGGAAAAGAAAATTCCCGCCGCAGTTGCAGAAAGAAGAGCCGATGGCGCATTGAAATTTTTGAACGATGTTGAACTCGATTCAATAGTTCTTGACGACGGCTTTCAACACAGATGGATTAGTCGCAATTTGGATATCTTAGTAATCGACCAAAGATTTTTGCAAAAAGTAAACAAACGCGAACAATCACTTTTGCCTCTTGGCGATATGAGAGAGCCTTTCTCATCAATAGACCGGGCTGACATTATAATCATCAACCGGAAATTCAATAAACCCGAACCGTTACCCGCCAAACTTGAAAAATATTTCGAGGGAAAAAAAGTTTTCTATGCGGAGTACAAACCCGCAGGATTTTACGACGTTAAAAACAACCGTCATTTCCCTTTTCAAGAATTCGAAGGACAGAAAAGTCTTGTGGTCTGCGGCATTGCCCGTCCTTATTCGTTCCTGAGCATTTTGGAAAACAACAACATTGATATCGGGAATAAGCTGCTTTTCAAAGACCATAAACACTATACATTAAAAGATGTTCAAACAATACGCAAAAAATTTTACGATACAAATTCCTATTCCGTTTTAACAACCGAAAAAGATGCAATTAAGCTAACAAATTTTGCAATAGAGCTGGATGATATCGATATTTACTATTTGAAAATTAAAATGTTTGTAAAAAACAAAAATGAATTTGTGAAGGAAGTAACGAAAATTTTTAATCAAAATTAAAATACATATTCTACGAAAAAAATACGAGGTAAGTGATGGCTACGAAAAAAACTCAAAAGTATGTTTATTTCTTTGGAGGTAAAAAAGCCGAAGGTAATGCTAAGATGAAAAACCTTCTAGGAGGGAAAGGAGCAAACTTAGCGGAAATGGTGAACATCGGTTTACCGGTGCCGGCAGGGTTTACAATTACAACCGAAGTTTGTACTTACTATTACAAGCATAATAAAAAATATCCTAAAGAATTGAAGAAGCAAGTGCTCAGCGCTCTTAAAAAAGTTGAAAAAATTATGGGTTCGAAATTCGGCGATAAGAAAAACCCGTTGCTCGTCTCGGTTCGCTCCGGTGCAAGAATTTCAATGCCCGGAATGATGGATACGATTTTGAATTTGGGACTTAACGATGAAACGGTGCAAGGACTGATTGAAAAAACAAGCAATCCGCGCTTCGCATACGATTCGTACCGCCGCTTTGTTCAAATGTACGGCGATGTTGTTTTGGGACTTCAACCTCAAGACAAAAGGGAACTCGACCCGTTCGAAGTTATAATCGACAGAAAGAAAAAAGCAAGAAAAGTTGAACAAGATACGGATCTTACAGCCGAAGATTTGAAAGAACTTGTGGCGGAATTTAAGGCTGAAATTAAAAAGAAAACCGGACACGATTTCCCGGATGACCCGATGGAACAACTTTGGGGCGCCATCGGTGCGGTATTCGGCTCTTGGATGAACGAAAGGGCAATTGTTTACCGCAAAATTAATGAGATACCATCCGAATGGGGAACAGCCGTTAACGTTCAATCGATGGTATTCGGAAATATGGGTGAAGATTCCGGAACCGGTGTTGCTTTCACACGCGACCCCGCTACCGGGGAAAACGTTTTTTACGGTGAATATTTATTCAACGCCCAAGGGGAAGATGTGGTTGCCGGCGTTAGAACTCCGCATAAAATTGCTGAGCTTAAAAAAGACAATCCCCGCCTTTACAAAGAACTGAATGATATCCGCAAAAAACTCGAAAAACATTATAAAGATATGATGGATATCGAATTTACAATTCAACAAGGTAAATTGTGGATGTTGCAAGCCCGCGTCGGAAAACGCACCGGATTTGCGGCAATTAGAATTGCAGTCGATATGGTTCGCGAAAAATTAATCTCGAAGGAAGACGCTCTGCTCAGAATCGAACCCGACCAATTGAATCAATTACTCCGACCGATTTTCGATCCGGAAGAAAAACGCAAGGCAATTGATGAAGGAAAACTTCTCGCCAAAGGTTTGAATGCCGGACCCGGGGCTGCATCGGGTAAAGTTGCTTTTACAGCCCAAGACGCCGAGAAAATGGCTGCCAAAGGCGATAAAGTTATTTTGGTAAGAATCGAAACCTCGCCGGAAGATATTAAAGGAATGAGTGTTGCCGACGGTATTCTCACCGCAAAAGGCGGGATGACTTCGCACGCCGCTCTGGTTGCACGACAAATGGGCAAGGTTTGCGTTGCCGGCTGCGGTGCTCTCAACATCGATTACAAAAAAGGCACCATCAAAGTTGAAGGCAGTAAATTCGTTGTGAAAGAAGGCGATTACATTTCAATCGACGGTTCAACCGGAGAAGTTTTGGTTGGCGAAATTCACACCAAACCTTCCGAAGTAATTCAAGTCCTCATCACAAAAGAGCTCGATCCGAAAAAATCCAAAGTGTACAGAACTTACCGCGATTTAATGTCGTGGGCTGATAAATTCCGCAAACTCGGTGTCCGGACAAATGCGGATCAACCTGACCAATCGAGAAACGCAATCGCATTCGGCGCCGAAGGAATCGGTTTGTGCCGTACAGAACACATGTTCTTCGGCGGCGACAGAATTCTTGCCGTTCGCGAAATGATTCTTGCCGACAGTGAAGAAGGAAGGAAAAAAGCACTGGCTAAATTGCTACCTCTTCAAAGAAAAGACTTTGCCGGTATCTTCGAAGTGATGGACGGAAAACCGGTTACAATCAGAACTCTCGATCCTCCTCTGCACGAATTCCTGCCACATTCGGCTAAAGAGCAAAAAGAACTTGCCCAAGCATTGAATATTTCAGTTGCAAAAGTGAAAGAAAAAATCGAATCGATGGCGGAATTCAATCCGATGCTCGGTTTCCGCGGATGCCGCTTGGGTGTAAGCTATCCCGAAATTACCGAAATGCAAGCCCGTGCAATCTTCGAAGCGGCAATCGAAATGAAGAAAAAAGGAGTTAAAGTTAAACCCGAAATTATGATTCCGCTTGTCAGCGTTAAAAAAGAACTCGACCTGCAAAAGGAAATTGTTGACCGGGTGGCAAAAGAAGTATTCAAAGAAAAAGGTACGAAAGTCAATTATTTGGTCGGAACCATGATTGAATTGCCGCGGGCTGCCGTTACCGCCGATGAAATTGCGGAAACAGCGGAATTCTTTAGCTTCGGTACTAACGATTTAACTCAAACAACATTCGGACTTTCGCGGGATGATGCCGGTAAATTCCTTCCGCTTTATGTTGAACATGAAATTTTACCGCGCGACCCGTTCGAAAGCCTCGATCAAACCGGCGTTGGTAAATTGGTTGATATGGGTACAAAATTGGGACGCAGTACAAGACCAAAATTAAAAGTCGGAATTTGCGGTGAACACGGCGGCGAACCCGATTCCGTAGAGTTTTGCCACAGAACCGGTTTGGATTACGTAAGCTGCTCGCCGTTTAGAGTTCCCATTGCCAGATTGGCAGCTGCACGGGCGGCTTTGCGCGATAAAAAAACATCAAAAAAGAAATCAAAATAATCTTATGGTTTCTCGAGGAAGTGCAACATTTGTTCCTTTATGTTGTTAAAATGTTTGCACTTCCCTATTTTTTAATCGGTATTTTAGAATATGAAAGAGGAGTTATATGAAGTTATCGGATTTTAAATATAATCTGCCGAAAAATGCTATTGCCAAGTTCCCCGTACATCCGAGGGACAAAGCCAAATTAATGGTATTGGACCGTAACACAGGTGAAATTGAACACAGAATTTTCTCCGACGTGGTTGATTATTTGCATCGCGGGGATGTTTTGGTAATTAACGAAACCAAAGTTATGCAAGCAAGGTTATTCGGACAAAAAGAAAGAACAAATGCAAAAATAGAAGTATTCGTACTCCGCGAACTGAATAAAGAAGAAAATATTTGGGATGTGATTGTTGACCCGGCACGGAAAGTAAGAATCGGTAACCGTATTTATTTCAACGATAAATTATGGTGTGAAGTTATCGATAACACTACATCGCGTGGCAGAACCGTCCGCTTTAATTATGAAGGAAACGATATTTACAAAGCAATTGAGAAAATGGGAATAACCCCGCTCCCTCCCTACATCAAAAGGGATGTTGTAGAGAAAGACCGGGAAGATTATCAAACCGTTTTTGCAAAGCACGACGGCTCCGTTGCCGCTCCTACTGCGGGTCTCCATTTCACTAAGGAACTTCTCAGAAAAATTAAAAAGAAAGGGATAAAGGTTGTGCCCGTTCTACTCCACATCGGATTGGGTACGTTCCGCCCGGTTGAAGTGGAGGATTTAACAAAACACAAAATGGATTCGGAATATTTTGAGATTCCGGAAAAAACCGCCGATGTAATTAACGAAGCAATAAGAAACAAAAAAAGTGTTGTTGTGGTTGGAACCAGTGTTACGCGTGCCCTCGAAAGCAGCGTAACTTCCGAAGGTTTTGTAAAACCGAACATCGGATGGACGGATAAATTTATCTTTCCACCGTACGAATTTAAAATTGTGCGGAAATTAATTACAAATTTCCATCAACCAGAATCCACTTTGTTGATGCTTGCATCGGCATTCGGCGGTTACGATAACATCAGAAAAGCATACCGTAAAGCTTTGAAAGAAGGTTACAGATTTTTAAGCTACGGCGATGCCATGCTTATTCAATAATTTCAAAACCGGAGGCTGGCTTTTGAAGCAAGCCTCCTTATTTCATTCTTTATGAAAACAATTGCTATCATACCGGCTGCGGGAATCGGCAAACGGATAGATTCCGGGGTTCCCAAACAATTCTTAAAAATTAACGGAAAAGAAATTATCGCTTATACACTCTCCGTATTTCAAAAAAACAAATTGATTGATGAAATTGTTGTACCTGCGCAGCGCGAATATTTCGATTTACTGAATGATATAAAACGCAAATACGGTTTTACAAAACTGGTCAAAATAATAGAAGGCGGCGAGGAAAGACAAGATTCCGTTTTTGCAGCTTTGAAAAACTCCGGCGCAGAAAACACCGACTTCATTGCCGTACACGATGCGGCACGCCCGTTGCTTTCACAAGAGCTGCTTACCAAAGCAATTTTCGAAGCAAGGAAACATAATTGTATTGTTACCGCAATTAAAGCCCGCGATACTCTGATAGTTGGAAACGATAACGTAACGGATTATCTGGACAGAAACAAAATTTACTACGCACAAACTCCGCAAATTTTCCAATACGGAATTTTAATGGAAGCAATGATAAAAGCGGAAGCCGGAAATTTCAAAGGTACGGACGAATCGATGCTGGTAAATAAATATTCCGGTAAAGTAAAAATTGTTGAGGGGGAAACAATAAATTTCAAAATTACCACAAAACCGGATTTGGAATTGTTCCGTCAAATCATTTCCAGCTCCGGATAAATACTTATTTTGTTTTTACTTCATTAAAATTTTACCGGAATTCTTCGATTTTATTATTGATATTTTAATTTTGTAAAGACAATTACAAATCTCTTCAATGAAACAATTCTAAATTTCGGTTGTATATTGACAAGATTTTCAATAAATTTGAAAAATTAGTAAGTCGAGAGAGCAGAAAATGTTAAACTTATTGTTCATAATTTTATTGTCGTATTTGGTCGGTTCCATACCGAACAGCATTATTATTGCAAAATTGGTTAAAGGAATAGACATCAGGCAACACGGCAGTGGAAACGCCGGCGGGACGAATGTTTCCAGAGTACTTGGTAAACGTTACGGATTGCTTGTTATTGTTCTGGATGCACTTAAAGGCGCCTTTGCCGTTGTGGTTATTGCCCGTTTGTATTTCGGTAATTTTCCTTTTCCCAACCAAACCCCGTTCGATGATTTTACACTTGTGCAAATTATCGCAGGCATCTCCGCTGTTTTGGGTCACGTTTGGACCGTCTTTGCCGGATTTAAGGGCGGAAAAGGTATTGCAACCGGGCTCGGCGTTCTGATAACAATTATTACTCTCGATATGCTTTTGGCTGTTGCCATTTTTATTTTTGTTGTTTCCATTTCCAAATATGTTTCGCTCGGCTCGATTTCAGCCGCTTTATCTATTCCGTTGATTATGATCATTAGAGAAAATGTTTTCGGTGTGGATATTCCCGGTTATCACACTATTTTACCTTTTGTTATTCTTCTTTCGCTCTTTGTGGTTTACACGCACAGAGCCAATATCGTACGTTTATTGAACGGACAAGAAAGCAGATTTAAATTTTCCAAAAAAGATAAAAATTAATAATGAACGTTTCCGTTCTCGGAGCGGGCAGTTTCGGTACTGCCCTTTCCATAATCTTATCGCTTAACGGACATAAAGTTACTCTTTGGGAACACAAACGAAATTACGCACGCACACTTAGAAAAAGCAGGGAAAACAAAGTTTATCTTCCGAAAGTAAAAATCCCCGAAGATATAATAATCACATCCTCACTTGAAGAAGCCTCCGAAAACCAGCACATGATTGTATTTGCCATTCCCTCACAATACATACGGAGTGTAATTCAAAAATTCAAGAAATACAATTTTAAAGATGCAACATTGGTCAGCGTTGCAAAAGGAATAGAAAAAGATACGCACTTGACCGTAACCCAAATTATAAAAGACGAAATACCGGAAATTTCATCTTCAAACATCGGGGTATTATCCGGGCCTAGCCATGCAGAGGAAGTGGCAAGGAAAATTCCAACAGCAATAGTAGCCGCTTCCGAAGATGAAAATACCGCTCAAGAAATTCAAGCGGCGTTTATTACTTCTTATTTCCGGGTTTATTATTCAACCGATGTAATTGGAGCAGAATTGGGCGGTGCATTGAAAAACGTTATTGCAATTGGTGCCGGAATTATCGACGGAGCCAAATTCGGTGATAACACCAAGGCGGCAATTATGACGCGCGGCATAGCGGAAATTTCGCGACTGGGTATTGCAATGGGTGCACGACCCGAAACGTTTGCAGGACTTACCGGAATCGGGGATTTGATTGTTACCTGTATGAGTAAACACAGTAGAAACCGTTACGTTGGTGAACAAATTGGTAAAGGGAAAAAATTAAAATCGATTATTAACTCAATGTCGATGGTTGCCGAAGGTGTGGTAACCGCACGCTCGGCATACGAACTTGCACAAAAATATCAAATCGAAACCCCGATAATTAACGCCGTTTACGAAGCTTTATATCTCGATAAAGACCCGATTAAAGTTACATACGAGTTGATGTCCCGCGAAATGAAACCGGAGATTTAACAAGAATATTTTACTCTGCCGGGGATTTTACCTTTCCATTCTCCAAAGTCGGCTAAAAAACATAAGAATTTTCTCATATTCATTAACGGATTTTTAATTTCGCGGGAATGGATGTGAAAAGTGCAGCAAATGTATTTTGTTCAGCCCGCAATTGTCAACTCAACGATTTTATCTTCATTTTATTATAATTTCAATTATTTTTAGAGAAAAAAATTAATATGACTTCACTCTCCGATTCCGTTCAATTTATCAGGTCCGTTGGACCCAAGCGTGCCGAGACGTTGAAAAAAGTCGGACTTGAAACCGTTAAAGATTTATTATTTTATTTCCCAACCAGATATTTGGACAGAACGAACTTACTTTCTTCTGCGAAAGTAATTCAATATGTTGCCAATGGTTACGAAGGTGAAGTTACGGTCATCGGTGAAGTTACAGATAAAGAAATTTTGCGCTTCGGGAAAAAGCAAGTGTTAAAAGTAAAAATGCGCGATTCGGCAGGCTTTTTCGAATGCGTCTGGTTTCAAGGAATTAAATATTTCAAAAATTATTTTAATCTGAACGAAGTTTACGCAATCTCTGCAAAACCGGTTATTACCCGTTACGGACATCTACAGTTCGCTCATCCCGATTTCGACAGATTAGCGGATACAGAATCAACCGAATTTAAAAACACCGGGAAAATAATCCCCTTTTACAGAATCCCCAAGGAATTGAAATCAAAAAATATTGGCGAGTTAAGCCTCAGAAAAATAATAACGCTTGCAGTAGAAAATTACATTCACCTTGTGAAAGAAACTTTGCCACCATCGCTCGTGAAAAAACACGGATTGTTACCAATAGGTCAAGCCTTAAAAAATATTCACGATCCGGAAAGCAGTGAAAGATTAAAAGCCGCTGTTAAAAGATTTAAATTTGAAGAATTATTTTATCTCGAAATATTAATTGCATTACGTAGAACAACGCTTAAACGGAAATTAAAAGGTCATGCTTTTAATATTCATTCTGCACCAATTAAAAAATTTCTCGAATCCCTTCCGTTTGAATTAACCAAATCGCAACTTAAAGTACTTTCCGAAATTAAGAAAGACATGTTAAGCGGGCAACCGATGAACCGGCTGCTTCAAGGCGACGTTGGGAGCGGTAAAACAATTGTAGCCGTTATTTCGATGTTAATCGCTATTTTCGACGGAGCTCAAGCCGCATTAATGGCTCCGACCGAAATACTTGCAAATCAACATTTTATAAATATTAAAAAGTTAGTGAACGGAATGGGAATAAACACCGCTTTGATAATAGGCGGACAAAAAAAATCGGAGCGGAAAAAAGTGCTGGAGGAAATTGCCTCCGGTAAAATCGATTTGGTAATCGGTACTCACGCTTTGTTCGAAGAATCCATCAAATTCAAAAATTTGAAATTAGTGGTAATTGACGAGCAACACAGGTTCGGCGTAATACAACGCTCGAAATTTATAGAAAAAGGAGTTGCGCCGGATGTTTTGGTTATGAGCGCCACGCCAATTCCAAGAACGCTTACAATGACAATTTACGGTGATCTTGATGTTTCGGTAATTGACAAGCCGCCGGCAAACAGAAAGGAAATAAAAACGGTTCTTACCGGTGAGAAAAAATTGCCCGGTATATACAAATTCATCGTCGATAAAGCAAAGGAAGGATACCAAACTTTTATCGTTTATCCGCTGGTGGAAGATTCCGAAAAACTTTTGCTCAAAGCGGCAACAACACATTTTGAAGAATTGAAAAAAACTTATCTGAAAGATGTGAAAGTAGGAATGATACACGGGAAAATGAATTGGCGTGAGAAAGAAGAAACAATGAAAAAATTTGCCTCCAAAGAATTCGATGTGTTAATTTCCACCACGGTAATTGAAGTCGGTATTGATATTCCCGATGCAAACATTCTGGTAATTAACGATGCTTTCCAATTCGGTTTGGCACAGCTGCATCAACTCCGGGGCAGAGTGGGCAGAAGCGATAAACAAGCATATTGCATTTTAGTGGCAAAAGACGAAATGGCTAAACGGATTAATAAATTCAATTTCGATTATGAATATCTTTCCAAAACGGAAATAGAAAAATATAAAACTCTAATCCGGCTGAACGCAATGGTGAAATATTCAAACGGATTTAAAATTGCGGAAGTGGATTTGAAATTACGCGGACCCGGAGACATTTTCGGACTAAAACAAAGCGGTTTTCCCGACTTGAAACATGCCGACATAATTTCAGATTCGAAAATCTTGTTCGATGCTAAAAAAGAAGCTTTCGCAATTATTGAAAACGACCCCGATCTGATAAAGCCGGAAAACCAAATGATTAAAAACCACTTAATGACGAATTACCGGCAAAACCTGAAATATTCTCAAGTACCGTAATTACTTTTCTTTCTTTACCAAAATATTTTTCAAATCAATTTCAAGTGTTTCAATTGGGGTTTCGATAATCCGGCCTATTTCCTTTCCATTCTCATAAACTATAAACGTGGGAACCAGTTCAATATTCAACGAATCGGGATCGAAGCCCGGTGCTTTTTTCTTTCTGTCAACCGTAATAATTTTGTATTCCGTTTCCGGGAATCCGGCTGCATCAAGAATTTTAACGAATCTTGGCACTTCCCGCCTGCTGTCGCTGCACCATGTTCCCATTATAATTAATATGTTTTTACCTTTTAAATTATCCCTCAAAAATTCTACGGTCGCACTGTCCGGTTTATATTTTGTATATTCGGAGTTGAACCATTGGTAGAAATTCGAATCTTGAAAATCGACTGTTTTTGTAAGTCCTAAAAGCATAGGTTTCCCGGTTTTGGCATCAACGGTTAATTCGCATTTATTTTGACCGGAAACAGAAATCGAAATAAAAAGCAAAAATAAGAACATGGTTTTCATATTAATCTCCGTTATTATTTGAATTTGCTCTTAAATCCAATCCCCAGAACAGTTTATTTCTGAGTATTTCAAAATAATTTTTTTCGCTTGTATGAAGAAGCTTTAGTAATTTGTCACTTTTGAAAACATGAATTGTGGCAGGCGATTTAAAATAATGCACGCGTTGTCCATCGCAAATAACTTGAATATTTTTATGGGGAGAGCGTGCAGTAACGGTAATTTTTTGCGAGCCGGAGAGTACCAAGGGCCGCATGGTAAGAGTGTGAGGTGAAACGGGACTCAAGGTAATAACATCGGTTTTCGGGCTTACAATTGGTCCACCTGTAGATAACGAATAACCGGTTGACCCAGTTGGTGTAGCGGCAATAATACCGTCTGCCGAAAAAGTGGATACATATTCACCGTCGGCTTTTACGGTCAGCTCAATCATTTTGGGCCATCGACCCCGGTCAATTACAATATCGTTAATTGCATATAATTCGGTCTCCTTTTCACTTTCACAGAAACCGCTTAACGCCATCCGTTTTTCAATATAATACTTTTTATTTTTAATTCTCAACACTAAATCATTAATACTATTAATATCAAATTCGGCAAGAAAACCCAGTTTGCCGTAGTTGATACCAACCAAAGGTGTTTGTGTTAACCTTGCCGCATAAGCAGTTGTAAGCATTGTCCCGTCGCCGCCAATTGAAACTATAATATCACTGACTTGAAAAAGTTTTTGATTGTCTAAAAATTTTTCATCCGGTATTTGCCCGGCATGCTTTGAACTTTTCCGTTTTATATCTTCACCGATATAATATTGCATTTGTTCTTCATCCAGTTTTTTAATCAGTGTAAGAACAACATCCCATATTTTAGATTTTGAAATATTTGGAATAATCCCGATTACCATATCTATCTACTTTCTGTTTTTTAATTCCCACAGTTTGGCATATTTTGTAAAAACATAAGCCGATGAAAAAACCGCAAGGATAAATCCGTGCAAACCGTCGAGAAAACCTTTTTTTATAAAATACATTTTAATAAAAACAAAAAAAGGGCGAAATAGCAAATCGTTCAACGAGGCATTTTTTCCTGCTTTGAACAATTCTTCTGCGGCAAGTGTTGTATAACGGTTGAATTTTTCAAAATAATGATTAATATCCGGATCGGTATAATGTTCCAAATCGTTTTCCAGTTTTCCCGTTTCTCCTTTAACAATCAACCCTTCATGTACTTCGTTAGAATTAAAATAAGCAAAATTTTTATTAAATAATCTTGTAACATAACCGGGGTACCAACCGCTGTGTTTAATCCACTTTCCCAAAAAGTATGCTTTGCGTGCAACTTTGTAAGCTTTATGTGCCGGAACGGATTTTTTAAATTCGTTTAATTCATCACAAAGTTCTTTTGTTATTACTTCATCCGCATCAATCCAAAAAATCCAATCGTGTGTTGCCTTTTCCACTCCCTTTTGTTTCGTTTTTGCGTAACCTTCCCATTTTACAAGAAAATAATTCACTTCGGGAAAAGATTTTGCAATTTCCAATGTTCCGTCAACCGTTTCCTCATCTATTAAAAGAATGATTTCATCAATGCATTCAAGTTGACTTTTAATGCAACGTGCAATATTCTTCTCTTCGTTTTTGGCAAGAATTACCGACGATATTTTAACTTGATTTTCCAATTGATTCAGATGTTTTATGTAAAGCTATATTCAAACCCAAAGAAAACCAAACCATTGTAATTATTTCGTGATCGCCGAAGTTCCATTCGGCCAAGCCCGAAACCAAAAATGCCGTGAACATTCCAATTGTACCAAGTGCAAATGCCGCTTGAAACGTTCCGCTTATCGATTTCTTATAAATAGTGAAATCCGTTTTAAATATTTTTGCCAATAAAATAATGAACACAACAAAACCGAACACTCCCAATATTACCAAAATATGAACATAATTGTTATGCAAGTGACCGAAATTTTCTTTCATGTAATAAGGCTTGTACATGGAGAATAATTTTTGCATATCAATATCGCCAACGCCAAACAGCGGATGATCCCGCAATATTTTCAAGCCCGTTTCCCATTGAATAATTCGCTGTATATTTGTTGTGTGGTACAAATCCACAACGGAAAGCAGCCGGTTACGTTTATATGAAGTAACTGCAAGCCTTTTGCCGTTTATTGCAAAAGATGACGGTTTAAACTTTAAATTATACGACCCCACTTCACGCAAGTTACCTTCGTCATCACCGGCAACGAAATGAATTTTCCCTACGGCCGAAAGAATAACCGCATCATTATCCCTTTTCTTTATTGAAATTACACCACGGATTTCTTTAATGATTTCGGGTGCACGGGAGATATCTTTTAAATTAAAAACATATAACCCGTCCTCGTTATCTGCGAACAAACGGTTATTCCAAATCCAAAGATTCACATAATTTTTCTCAAGATGAATCTTACCGTTTAATCCGGACGGTAAATGAAGAGAATCCAAACTGTAAATTTCAATGTTCTTTTCATTCAGATTGTATAAGGCAAGATGCGATTTGCTTACACTAATATTTCTTGCATCGTGAATGGCTGGGAATCTCTTTCTTTCATTTATATTTTGATTATTTAAATACACGGTTAACCCGCTGTCCAAATCGTTTACATACAGAAGATTGTTTTTTATTGCAAAACTTTTTGTGTCACCGGGTGAAACAAACTCCGTATCAAATTGAAATTCTTTATCGTTAACCGCATTCCACAATACGAAGCGACCGTCAACAAGTTTTGCAAATAATTTTTCTCCCCAAAACGTTACTGACGTTACGGGGAAAGGAGTTTGTACTTTTGCAGTATCGAACGAACCGTCAACTATTAAAATGCCGTTTTCATAATCGGCAACATAGGCGATATTATTTTTCAAGGTAACTTCGTAAGCCCTTCCCTGTGTATCCAAAACTTTTACAAGTTCCGGGTTGTCTTTACCGTTGGAATAAAATCTTATCTTGCTTTCGTTCGGGATTAAAACAATAGCAAGCAGAAGTATCGCGGCAATTGCGGATAACAAAACATATTTCCGTTTTAATAACAACATTATTCCTATTCCGGCAATCGTACCAAGCCAAGCGGCTCTCGTATAGCTTGCCAGAAGTGCAAGTATTGTTATTAAAAAACCGGTTAAAAATAATACTTTAAATTTTAATTTATTTTTATATTCAAGGAAAAATGCAAAATAGTAAACGGCAACAAAACTTATTAAACCGCCCGCCGTCATTACATATTGAAAAGGTGAAGGTCCTTTCGATTCGATTCTGTACAATTGTTGAATAAAGTGTTCGTAAGCAAATGCAATGTAAGCCAAAATTGTAATTAACGCTGCACCCAAAAATATTTTAACAAACAAAACGGCTTTTTTATAATCGCCGGCGGCAACTATCATTGTATACACAACGGGAATAAGCAAAAATCTTTTTAACAAATTGCGGAAGGCTTGGGAATGATTAACGGAAAAAACAGTTGAGATTATTTCGGCAATAATGAAAAACAAGAATGGGATTTCCAATCCGGTTTTGGGGAAAGGATTTTTTTTTGTAAATGCAAACCGGATCAAAATGAACAGTAAAGCCCCGTAATATCCGATTTGGTTAAGGAAAATCGAATTGGTAAGTGTGAGTAAAAAAAGCACCGTAAAAGAAAAAATTAATTTATCGAGTTTTCGTATTATTTGAGTGGTTTCATTCATTATTGCTGGTCGCGGAATTGTAGTTCGTAGAGTTTTTTGTAAATACCGTTCACATCCGCAATAAGTTCATCATGTTTTCCGTCTTGCACAATTCTACCTTTTTCCAAAACCAGAATTCTGTCGGCATTCCTTATTGTACTTAATCTATGGGCAATTACGAAAGTTGTACGGTCAACCATTAAATTCTCAATTGCTTCTTGCACTAAAACTTCCGATTCATTATCGAGTGCAGAAGTGGCTTCGTCGAAAATCATTACCGGTGGATTTTTAAGCAACGCGCGTGCAATCGATATGCGTTGCCTCTGTCCGCCCGACAGTTTGGAGCCGCGCTCACCGATAATCGTATCGTACCCTTCCGGGAGCTGCATAATAAACTCGTGTGCGTTAGCCGCTTTGGCTGCTTCTATGATCTTCTCCAGCGGATAGTCTTCAAGTCCGTACGCAATATTATTTCGCACTGTCTCGTTGAACAAAATTGTTTCTTGGGTAACAATACCCATTAATTTACGTAAACTTTTAATTTTAATATTTTTAATATCAACTCCGTCAAGATAAATTGCACCTTTGTAAGGGTCGTAAAACCTCGGCAACAAATCGCATAAGGTTGATTTTCCCGCTCCGCTGCTTCCCACGAATGCAATAACTTCACCTTTCCTTACTTTGAAGTTAATGTCCTCTAAAATCAGTTCATCCGAATCTTCATATTTGAAGTAAACGTTCTTGTATTCAATGCTATCGTTGAAGTCATTAATTTCTATAGCGTCTTCCTTGTCGAAAATATTAGGTTTGGTGTCGAGTATTTCGAAAATTCTATCTCCTGCCGCACTCGATTCTTGAATCCGGTTATTAATACTTCCCAATTCTTTTATCGGTGGCATCAGTTGGAAAATTGCAAGCAGAAAGCCCATAAACTCACTTGCTTTTATTGCATGCTCTTCAAGTACAAGTTTTCCGCCGTAATAAACAATAACCACACCAACCACAACACTTAAAAATTCGGTAATCGGACTTGCGGCATTCCGTATTCTTACCATCTTCAAAAACATTCTGAAAAATTTCTCAGTTTGTTCACGGAACTTTTTATTTTCGTATTCTTCCATTCCGAATGCCTTGACAATTTTCACTCCACTAATCGTCTCATGCAAAACGGAAGTAATATCGGCAAGTTTTTGTTGGATGACGGCACTTTGCTTGCGGAGTTTGAGTCCAATCCATACAATAATCAACACAGAGACGGGAACAATGATTAAAGAGAAGAGTGTGAGTTTCGGACTTATAGACAAAGCAATTCCGAGAAACACAATAATTGTTAAGGGTTCACGGATTAAATTCAAAAACACAACGGATATACTTTGCTGAACAACGTTAACATCGTTGGTTATGCGGGAAATAAGATTTCCGGTTTTTTCTTTTTTAAAATAACTCATCGGCAGTTTATGAAGATGAGAATATGCATCATTACGAATATCTTTAATTACACCTTGTTCAACATAGGCCAAGAAATAAGCCTGCAAGTAAGCAAAAATATTTTTCCCAAGATATGCTAATAAAATCAACATTACTATTTTCAAAAGCACTTCATCCGTGCTGCCACTGAAAACGAAATTGTTAAATGAATCTGATATGTTATTCACAAAATCACTCAACCACTGCGGTATTATTCCCGTGTCCGCTTGCCCGGTACGGTGGGCATTTAGATTTGTATTTCCGCTATGAGTATGCTCCATTCCATTTTCCTGGAACAACGTGCTTAAAAGAGGAATGGTAAGATAAACGGACGCACCGTTAAGCAGAGCAAAAACAATTGTGCTGGCAACCGAAAGCGCAACGTATCTCTTGTAAGGTTTAATATACGATATGATTCTAAAATAAGTTTTCAAAATTCATGTAAGTTTTGTCAGGTAAAAAACAAATCAATTAAAAAAGATACCAAACCCATGAACATACTCCATAACGGACTGTAAATAAAAACAAATAAAAGCACAGTTCCGTATATTCCCAAATTTAAGTATTTGGCCGTAAGTTCTCCCGGGAACAAATCATATAAAATATGAGAGCCGTCCAATGGTGGAATCGGTAATAAATTAAATGCAAATAAAAAAACATTAAAGTAAATTCCAAGCCAGGCAACTTTTTTAATCAGATGCATTCCCGCGGGATTGAAGTTGTTCAATAACATCAGAATAAAATAAAAAACAAATGCCAAAAGGAAATTGGAAACGGGTCCGGCTGCAGTAACAACCAAATCGTTTTTCAAGGGGTTGCGGAAATTATTCCGGTTAACCGGTACGGGCTTTGCCCATCCGATGATCAAATAGCCGGAGCTGAATGCAATTAACGGCATCAAAATACTACCGACAAGATCAATATGTTTAACGGGATTTAACGTTAACCTGCCTAACTTTTTAGCTGTATCATCGCCGAATTTATTAGCAAAAAATGCATGGGAAAATTCGTGCACAGCGAGAGAAATAAAAAACAGCGGCAAGAAAATTAAAAAGCTAATCAGTTTTTCACTAACTTGGATACCACTCACCTTTCAGCCCCGCGGATGATAATCTTTGTGAACTTGACTTACATAATCGCGGTTAACATGTGTGTAAATTTGTGTTGTTGAAATATCGACGTGACCCAACATTTCCTGAACGGCGCGTAAATCGGCTCCTCCTTCCAGTAAATGTGTGGCAAACGAATGCCGGAACGTATGCGGATGAACTTCTTTTGAAATATCCGCCCGCGTAACGTATTTGTTCACTATCTTCCAAACAGACATTCTGGATAGTTTGGTAGCGCGCTTGCTTAGAAACAAATAATTTCCGCTTTTTATTTTTTTTACCAAAAGCGGTCTGGATTCCCTTAAATATTTCTCCAACCATCCCAATGCACTGCTACCGACCGGAACAATTCTTTGCTTGTTTCCTTTTCCCGTTACTTTTACAACCTCTTCATTAAAATATATATCGTTTACTTTCAGATTTGTAAGCTCCGAAACACGCAACCCTGATGAATAAAGCATTTCCAGCAAAGCTCTATCCCTTAAACCGAACTTATCCGAAATATCCACGGATTCGAATATTCTTTCAATTTCTTCAACAGAAAGTACAACGGGCAATGCACGGGAAGTTTGTGTTCTTGTTGCTTTTTCGAAAGGATTTTCCTGTAAGTAATTATTTCTATCCAAATAATCGAAAAATCCTTTTAAAGCCGACATGTAACGTGCCGATGTGGAATTTTTCTTTCCGCTTTTCTTTTGATGCTCGAAAAATTTTGTTATTACACCGATTGTAACTTGATCAAAATCGTTAATGTGGAATTTCTCTATAAATTCAACGAACTTTTCAATGTCCCTTTTATAAGAATGAATTGTATTATCGGAACGATTCTGTTCCAATTTCAGATTGACCAGATATTCTTCCACAAACCGTTGCATCACGTTTCATTTCCGTTGTTATCGTTTTCCAACTCATCTTGCTTCGGATAGCGGATTCTTTTATGATGCTGGCTAATTAAAATCTTAATAAACGTACTTTTGATTTTTGAAATATCGGATATTGTAATCGGCGAATCGTCCAATTGACCGTCATTCACTCTCGACTTAATAAGATTGGTGACCATATTCTCAATTTTTTCTTCATCGGCTTCGTCCATTGAACGGACGGCGGACTCACAAGCATCGGCTAGCATTAACAATGCGGTTTCTTTTGAGTTCGGTTTGGGACCCGGATATCTGAAATCGTTAATATCTACATTTTCTTCCCCGTATAGTTCTTTCGCTTTTTCATAGAAATAAGTAACAACCATTGTACCGTGATGCATTGGAATGAAATCTATTACTTCCTTCGGTAACTTATGTTCTTCTGCCAATTTGATTCCGTTGCGAACATGATCGATAATAATTCTTGCACTTTCACGCGGTTCCAGTTTATCGTGAATATTTTCATTATGCGTTTGATTTTCTATAAAAGCTTCGGGGTTTAACGTTTTACCAATATCGTGGTAATAAGCTCCAACCCTTGCCAGAATCGGGTTTGCACCTATTTCTTCCGCAGCACTTTCCACCATGTTCCCGATTGTCATCGAATGTGTGAATGTACCGGGCGTACTTTTAGCAAGCTCACGCAATAACGGACTGTTAAAATCGGTAAGCTCCAACAGTGTGATTTCCGTTGTAATTTTAAATATCCGTTCAAAGAAAATTATTAACCCGTAAGTGAGGGCAGGACTCATCAATGCATTGGAAGCCGCAAACCCGCTCTGAATTAATATTTGCTCTACCGGAGCAAACCTTTCCAAACCGAAAGCAACTATCGCAACAAGGTAGCCGACCAAGATATAAAGAAACGAACGGAAAATTTGGCTTCTGTTTTTTATATCGCGCACGGTGTAAGCGGAAAGTCCGCCTGCAAAAACGTTCATTAATGTAAAGACATAATCGTTTCCTCGCAGTCCACCGGCTATGAAAGCGGCAACCACGGTTCCGTAAAACCCTACACGCGAATCAAAAATAATTGTTAACAACATTGAAGCCACCGGAAGAAGCACCAATAATTCCACCGGCGCTTTCACATTCATTTGATAAATCAGATACGTAAGGAAACTGACAAAGAGAATAATTATTGAAATTATTAAGATTTTGGAATTATCATTATAGATTTTTTTCCGGAATAGGTAAATGTAAATACTGAAAAGACCCAAAATAATTAAAACATGAAGGAACTTGCCAATTGCCTGAAGGTAACCGAGCAAAGCGTTTTTTTGTTCCCCTTTTGCAATCCGGTACGAATCTATTTTTAGTTTTATCTCGGGTGTAATACGGTCGTGCTTAGCAACAATGCGTTCGTTTTCCTCAACAATTCCGATATTCCGCGAAACTTTGTCTTGCGCTATCTTTTTCGCTTGTTCGGTTAACGATTCACTGTAAATTAAATTCGGTTTCATGAAATGAAGCAAATATTCGTAAACGGCATTTGCAAGTTCCTCATCCTTCCCGAATTGTTTGGAAACTTCGGCTTTTAACAATTGCTTCATTTTTTCCAAATCGTAGTAAGTGGTTTTAGGTACGATTTTCTCATACTTCCCTTCCCGCACCGCTATGCTGTCTTTTTTAATATCCGGAAGGTTTCTATCCAAAAATTTATGAGTGTAAAGTTTTCTTAAAATTTTAAGCGAACCGTTTAGAATATTGTTAAGCGATTTATTGAAGTTAATTGATAAAACGTTCTCATATTTTCTGATTAATTTGAACTTTTCGTACGAGGTTTTACTTAAAAAAGTTTTGGTTTCACCGGTATTTGTATTAGCCGACAAATCTTGATCGATTATTTTTTTTAAATATTGATTATAATTTTTTAAAGAATCAATACTTTTGCGTTCAATATTTTTATTAAAAACGAATACCGGCGGAACTTTTTCGGCGGCTTGGATTAATTCCCTTTTATAAGTTTCCGGATCTTTCAAAATTTCGAAAGGCATGGAAGCAATCAAATCTTCTTGCGTCCAAATGGAACCAACGGTTACTTCCGATTCGAGTGATTCCCCGCGCGGGAACATTAATACAATCAGAATAATTGTGAAAAACACAATTAAAAATTTTATTTTCGGATCGGTTTTAAATTTATTTTTGGTATTTCCGGATAACATTATTTTTTCTTAGCCTCTAAAACCATTTCTAAAAACTCCGCAGCTCCCCCTTCATCGTTTGTGCGCGTAGTAACGTAATCGGCCAATTCTTTTATTTCATCAACAGCATTTGCCACTGCAATTTTCAATGCTTTTGTTTCGAATAACGATCTGTCGTTATACCAATCGCCCAAAACAGCCGTTCTTTTCATCTTCACTTTTAAATACCTTGCCAATCGTTTCAATCCTTTACCCTTCGAATTTCCGTGATTTCTTATTTCCAAATAATAAACATTATCGTGGTGGTGCGATTTATAAAATGAAGTGGTTAATCCGAAACTGTAAGGAAACTGCATTTGTTTATAAAATGCTTTCATAAGTTTTTTGTTTTCACCGCTCACAACAATTTCTAGTGTGTGCCGGAGGTAATTTGCATAACTGTTTACCTCTTTGTAGACGGCGTCAACTTTTTCAATTAATTGCGGAATCAATGAATTCGAGTCGGTGTAATAAATTGCATCGCCGTGACAAAGTGCAATTTTAACAAGTAATTCGTTTGCCATGTTCAACGCTTTCAAAACGTATTTTTCTTTAACATACGATTCATGTATAATTTTACCATCGGGATAACTCTTAATCAGCGAACCGTCCAATGAAATTAACGGCGTGGTCAATTTCAACCGTTCGGCATGCTTTAATATTGCATTATGCAAACGACCCGATGCAAATGAAAATTTCACACCAAGTTTTTTTAATTCGTTAACAAGCTCAACCGTTTCATCGGTAATTCTATTTCTGTCGTTTAACAATGTACCATCAAGATCAAAAACTATAAGATCAAGATTTGCGAGTAAATTTTTATCCATAATTTTTTGGAAAAGTGAATAAGAAAAAAAATCCGTTCTACAAAATAATGAATTAGAATGAATTGTTTACATTCCAATCGGCATTATTTTACAACGCAATGATATTAAGAATAACCGGAATCAGTTTCTTTTAAATGCCAATCTGCTTATAAACGAACCGACGAAAATAGTTCCCATTACTCCAACGAAAGTGAACCACGTCCAGCCTACAAGTTGAAGTGAAATTACGGTAATCATTAAAAATATCCCCGAAGTAAACCCGGCAAGAGCATCTTCTTGAATTGCTTTTTTAACGAACAACCCGAGCATAAAAGTACCTAAAAGCCCGCCGTAAGTGAAGGATGCAATACTCAAAGCCAATTCCACAACAGTTTGGGAAGTATTCATAAAAAAGATTGCCATTGAAATGAGAAGCACCGTCCAAATTACCGTTACCAATCTGGAAATTCTCAATTCCAACTTTTCATTGTTGTTATGTTTCATGAAAGGTTTGTATAAATCGAGCATTGTCGAGGAACTGAGAGAACTGATTGAACCGGCAAGGGTTGACATTGCGGCGGCAAATAATCCGGCTATAATTATACCGGAGTATGGACTCGGTAAATGTTCGATAATAAATTTCGGGAAAATTTCGTCAGCTCTCAGATTCATGTCTCCGTAAAACGCATATAGAGCAACACCAATGAAAAGGAAAATGGCAAATTGGAATATTACCAAAACACCGCTTCCTACAATGGCTTTTTGTGCAGCCCTTAAATTTTTGGTTGTCAATAATCTTTGAACTATTAATTGATCGGTTCCGTGCGATGCCATGGAAAGAAAAGCGCCTCCAAGCAGGCCGCCCAACAGAGTATACGGCTGTTTAAAAAATTCCGAGAAGCCTCCGTCGAATCCCAAATTGAAAACACTTAACTTCTGTGCGATTTTATCGGAACCGAGAATTGTTTCCATACCATTAGGTAAAAATTGGGTAAGTAGAAAATAACCTGCAATGATAGCGCCTCCCAAGTAAATGAACATTAAAAGTACATCGACCCAAATTACGCCTCTTACTCCGCCTGTGTATGTGTAAATCAATGTGAATATAGCAATGATTACTATTGCCAACGGATAACTGATATCGAGCATTAACTTCAGCGGTATTGCAGTGGCAAACAGCCGGACGCCGTCGGCTGCGGTTCTCGTAAATAAAAAAATTATCGAGGCAAAAGACCTGGTTTTTACTCCGAATCTTCTTTCAAGAAATTCGTAAGCGGTACTTAAATCACCCCGGAAATATGCGGGTAAGAAAAAAGTAGCTACAATAATTCTGCCGATTAAGTAACCGAATGTTACTTGAAGAAAATTGAAGTTGGTAAGGTATGCCAAACCCGGAATAGAAATAAAAGTGAGCGTACTAGTTTCGGCGGCTACAATGGAAAAACAAACCGCCCACCACGGTACGGATTTGGCTCCAAGAAAATAATCTTTGGCCGACTTTTGTTTTCCTCCGGAAAGAATACCCAAAAGTGCCGTTCCAATAAGAAAAAGAGCGATAACTACATAATCGAATGTTCTGTCCACAAGATACCCTATAATTCTTTTAGTTCATTAATTGCTTCTTTAACCGTATTTGTTACGGGTAAAACTCTATCGAGTTGGGAAATTTCTATCAATGCTTTTACGCTTTTTGTCGGCGAGGCAATTCTGATGTGGCCTTCCCGTGTTTGCAAAATGCGGAAAGCCAATAAAATTGCACTTAATCCCGAACTGTCGCAATATTCCACCTCGGAAAGATCGAATATCAACTTTTTAATTTCATCGGCGGTAAGGAAAACCGTAAGTTCTCCTTTAACCAAACCTGCTATTTGCGCGTCGAAATCTTTTTCCAACAATTTGAAAATGGCAATATCATTTTCTTTTCTCAATTCAAAGTTTACGGTTTCTTTCATATTTCCCGTGTATATTAATTATTGAAACATCTTTAGCGAATTTAATAAATTTCTGTAAGTAATTTCGGAATTGATTTTTTTATTTACAAGTTGCACGTTATAATTCGGATTTACGCTTTCCCTTAAAAATCCTATTCTGTATTTTGCTTTTACCAAATGTGCAACAGCTATGAAGAATAAATTCTCCGACCTATTTAAATCAACCACAACATCGAAAGACAATTCTTTTAATGTGTTAATTAACGATTTAGCCGGCAAACCGAGCTTGTTCACATCGTTTACACCATAACCCAAGAATTTATATTTCCTCGAATCGATAATCAAATTAATTGCGTATTCGGGCAAAAACAAAGTGACTTCTTTTTTATGGATTTGAAAATATTTGACAATATCAAAAGCATATTTAAAATCTTTATCGTTGCCGGGCAACAAAAACAGAAATTTTTGTGCACCCTCCAAAAAATTGTTGAACAATTGCTTTGAATACACATCCGACAAATATTTTTTTTCAAAAACAATTTTGGCAAGGTTTTTCTTTGCTTCCTTAATCATTGTACAGCTTCACCTTTTTCTAACATTTGCAAAAATTCGTTTTCATTAAGAATCCGGACACCCAATTCTTTAGCTTTTCTGTATTTGGAACCGGGACTTTCGCCGGCAACAACAAAATCAGTTTTTTTACTTACCGAGGAGCTTACTTTTCCACCCAGACTTAAAATTTTATTTTTGGCTTCCTCGCGAGTCATACTTCCAAGCGTTCCGGTCAGAACAAATGTTTTACCCATTAAAACTTGAGCTCCGGTTTTTGTGACGGAAGCGGTGAAATTCAATCCGGCTTCTTTCAAACGTTGAATCACTTTGCGGTTTTCGGGATTATCAAAAAAAGCCCGGATGCTTTTGCTCATTTGCGGTCCTACGTCGTAGATGGCTTCCAGTTCTTCTTCCGTGGCTTTCATTAAATTTTCCATTGTTCCGAAATGCAAAGCCAATTTTCTTGCCGCTCCAGCTCCAACATATCTTATACCCAACGCAAACAGCAATCTTTCCAAAGGTTGGCTTTTACTTTTCTCTATTGCGGAAAGAATATTATTTACACTTTTATGCCCCAAGCCTTCAATGTTAACCAATTCATCGTAATGATTTTTAAGATTATAAATATCGTCAACGGATTTCAGCAATCCCAAATCAACCAGCAAATCCACCAAAGCATCCCCCAAACCTTCTATATCCATAGCGCCACGACTGACAAAATGCTTTATTCGGCCTTTAATTTGTGCTGGACAATTAGTGTTTTGACAATAAATTGCAACTTCATCCGGCGGACGATACAACTTTGAACCGCATACCGGGCATTCACCCGGAATTTTCACTTCTTTTGATTCCGGTGACCGCTCGGCTAAAACCACTGCAACAACTTTAGGAATTACATCCCCGCCTTTTTCGATTATTACCGTATCGCCTTCGCGTATATCTTTCCTTTTAATTTCATCTATGTTGTGAAGCGTGGCACGACTGATTGTTGAACCGGCAAGAAATACGGGTTCCAGTTCCGCAACCGGTGTTAAGGCTCCGGTGCGCCCAACTTGCCAAACGATTTTTTTTATCTTGGTGGTGGCTTGCTTTGCCTTGAATTTATAAGCAACCGCCCAACGGGGGGATTTTGCAATGTTACCCAAAATTTTCTGTTGCTCTACGGAGTTAACTTTGATAACAACGCCGTCAATTTCATAAGGCAAATCGTCTCTTTTGGTTTCCCATTCTTTGCAATATTCCAGTACCTCACTAATATTTTTACACAATTTGAAGTGTGGGTTTACCTTAAATCCCAGTTCCTTTAATGTTATTAAAGTTTCGTATTGGGTTTTGATGATATCTTTTTCCAGAAGCAAATAATAAACGAAAATATCGAGTGGGCGCGCGGCAACCAATTGAGGGTCTTGTAATTTCAATGTTCCGGCAGCTGAATTTCTGGGATTTGCAAACAGTTTTTCACCGTTCCGTTCCCTTTCTTCATTCAATTTTCTGAAGGCTTCCAATTCCATAAAAATTTCACCGCGCACTTCAAAATCGTTAAAACCTTTTTCTTTTAATTTTTGATCGTCTATCTTCAAAGGTATTGATTTTATGGTTTTAACGTTATTCGTAACTTCTTCTCCCGTAAATCCGTCTCCGCGTGTTGCCGCTTTAAAAAAAAGTCCGTTCCGGTAAATAATACTTACCGAAACCCCGTCAATTTTCAGCTCGGTTACATATTCCACTTTGGAACCCCCGGGGAGATTTTCCTTTACCCTTCTGTCGAAATCGTACAACTCTCCCTCGTTGTAGGTATTTGACAAACTCAACATCGGTACGCGGTGTTTTACGGGTGGAAATTCTTTTGTTAAATCGGATCCGACTCTTTGCGTAGGCGAATCCGGGGTTATCAAATGCGGGTTTTCCCTTTCCAGCTTTTCCAGTTCTTTATATAGCTGGTCGTATTCGTAATCGCTGATTAAACTTTCGGAGAGAACGTAATAATGATAATCGTACTTTCTAATTTTCTCCCTTAATTCCCGTATTCTTTTTTCAACCGAAGCGTTATTCATTTTTCTTCTTTTTGCTTATCTTGAGATACTTTACACCGTTTTTGTCTATATACAAATTCCTTACCCTTCCTTTTCTTCCGGAAAAAGTTAATGTGCTGTCGTTAAGATATAAATTAACTCCACCGGAATTCCCTGCCAAAACGGTGAAATATTTACCGGCACCGAAACTCTTTTTTACACCCGGATAAATCAAAAATTCACCTTGAAGTTTCCCATCGGCTGTAATTCTTACCCAGGAAGTATCCGTTCCTTCAATAACTAAGGTTAACGCTCCAAGTTTTTTTGTTTTCACTTCGGCAGCAGCAGGTTTCGATTTACTGCCTTGAGGCACTTGATTTCCGGCGGAAGATTCTTCCGTTCGACTTTTTATAATTTCTTTATATGGTGTTTCTTTTACAATCTCTTTCGGGGGTTCGGGCTTAAATACAAAATACGCCAAAACAACCACGGCCAACCCGAGTAATACGATAATTATTTTATTGTTACCGGAAAACATTCCGCTTTTTATTCCACCGTCTGTTTCGGGATTTAATCCGAAAGAAGTCTCTTCGAACACCTTTGTTGTGCTCTCTTCCGCCGTTGTTTCATTAGTTTGTGGAATTTCCTGTTTCTCTTCCGTTTTTTCTTCCTTAATTGCGGAAAATTCCGCAACAATTTCACCGGAATTTAATCCTATCGCTTCGGCATATTCTTTCAGCAGAGCTTTCATATACACATCGGGCATAATATCGAAGTTGCCTTCTTCTATGGCTTGCAAATATTTCAAATCGTTTCTTGTAATTTCAAATATGTGCGCTAGAGAAATGTCATTGGCTTCTCTCAATTTTTTAAGTTTTTCACCGAATTCTTTTAATTGCTCTTTTTGATTCATATCTATTTCAATTATTTTTTTCTGGTTAATTTTGCGGCAAAAGCCCCGTCCATTTTGTGAACATTCGGAAAAGTTTGTAAAGTGCCGGTTTCTTCAACCAAATCATCGGGAAGGGTTCCCTTCAACGATATCAGTTCGAATTCTTCATGTTTTTCCAAAAACGATTTAACGATTTCAATATTTTCTTCGGGTTCAAGTGTACATGTGCTGTAAACAATGAATCCACCGGGTTTCAAAAGGCTTGCACCTTTCTCCAGTAAAGCAAGTTGGGTGCCGGTTAATTTTCTTACGTCGAGCAAATCTTTTTTCCATTTGATATCCGGTTTTTTGGTTAAAGTGCCCAAACCCGAGCAGGGAGCATCGACCAAAATCCGGTCGAACTGATTTTCATCTTCGTATTCCATAGCATCTACGGCAATGGTCTTACAATTTTCCACACCAAGCCTGTTAAGATTTTTGTTAAGGATTTTCAATCGGCTTTCAAACTTATCGAGTGCGACCAATTCACCGGTATTATTCATCAACTCTGCCAAATAAGCGGTTTTGCCACCCGGTGCGGCGCACAAATCCAATACTCTCATACCGGGTTCTATATCCAAAATATTGCAAGCGAAAGCGGTACTTTCGTCCTGAATTGTAAAATAACCTTTAGCAAAGTATTCCCAATCTTGAATATTGGTGAGTTTATTAAGTTTAAGAAAATTCGGTAAGTACGCGGATTCAACGTAATCGAGTTCAACACTTTCCAGCAATCTTTTCATTTCGCCGGTACCGGTTTTCAACTTGTTTACACGGAGAGTCATGGAAGGCTTGCGGTTATTGGCAATAAGCAATTCGCGTGTAAATTTCTCGCCATAGCGGTTTAACCAGCGTTTTACCAACCACGTCGGATGCGAGTAATACGTAGCAAGGTAACCAACCAAATCTTCTTCGGGATCGGGATACCGGATATTGTTTTTACTGCGGATAATATTTCTCAGCACCGCATTTGTTAAATCGGCAGATTTTTGACCTTGAATTTTTTTAACGAATTCAACCGCTTCGTTCACGGCTGCATAATCGGGAATTCTATCCAAAAACAAAATCTGGTATAAAGCTACGCGCATTGCGTTTTTTACGTTCGGGATGCATTTGGAAAATTGTCCTTTATAAAATCCGTTTAGAACCCAATCTATTCTTTTTAACCATCTTATTACCCCGTGCACAATTTCGAAAAGCAATGCTTTGTCGATACCGTTAAGTTCGGAGTTCTTTATTTCGATATCCAGTAATTTGTCCAAATATGCATCGGTCCGGTCAATTCTGTTTAAGACTTTAATCGCAATTCCGCGTACACCGTCGTACAAATTCAAATTTTTATAAGCGCCTTCGGAACGGGTGGAATATTTCATAAATTTCCTGATTTTGATACATAAAAAAATTATAAGTGTAAGATAAAAAAAATATTAATAAGTTAGGTTATAGCGACCGTAAATACACCATAAATTGTGCATTCGATGAAATATTTAACTTTAATTAAACAGTGAGTTTCCCCTAAAGTTCTGGTATTTTATCCATACAAGAATATTATGTATATTTAACCACAGTTATTAAAATTTTAGACAAAACGCGTAAGATGACACCTAAAAGCAATTATTCCAGTAAAATAAAAAAATTTTGGAAATGGTTTACGGAAAATGAAGAAAGATTGTATAATTTCCAAAATAACCAAATGAGAATATTTAACGAAACTGCCAAACAATTGAACAAAATCAACAGATATTTGGTTTTTGAGTTCGGAGTAAAGGAAGGGGGAAAACGGGAATTCGTAATCAGTGCGAACGGTATGAAAGAAGCTTTTCCGGCTGTTGAAGCATTATATTATTCGGCTCCGAAACTGGAAAGATGGGATTTTATCAAATACCGTCCGAGGCGGGATGACATAATTGACATTCAAATAGCAGATGTGAAAGTAAAAGCCGGCGAAGTTTATTTTAGGCTGTTTCCCAACTATGAAACACATAAAATAGATATAGTTTTGTACTTACCAGAATATTCCGGAGAGCATAAACAAATTTACGAAAACATTGCACTTCTTTTTTTGGATGAAGCATTGGGCGAATACGATGTAGAAACAAAAATCGGATATATAGAAATTGACGACAGAAATGCGGAAGATTTCAAAGAAGCTCAGCCTTTAAAAAAACTGCCTCAAGTTTTCGATGAATTGGTAAATGAGTTTTTCATTCCGGATGAAAATTAATGCAGTTTTTCTAAGTGTTAACGGATTTCCGTTAATAATTTTAACTCAAAAAAATAAAAAAAACCGCATCGGATGGATGCGGTTAAAATTTTACCGGGTATTACAAAATCTTTTTATGATTTCAAACCATATTTCTTATTGAATCTGTCCACTCTACCGGCAGAGTCAACCATTTTTTGCTTACCGGTAAAGAACGGATGGCATTCCGAACAAATTTCCAATTTAATTGAGCTCACGGTTGCACGTGTTACGAAAGTATTTCCGCAAACACAGGTTACCACACATTTTTGATATGTCGGGTGAATTCCTTTTTTCATCTTCCTAATCCTTTAAAATTTAGTCTACAAGTATAAAAACTTTTGAAGAATATATCAAATTTTTCTTCAAACGCCGTTTAATTATTTCAACCGGTAATGCAACCGCTGGGCTTTCTTAATCGAATCTAATTTTGCTTTCCAAATTTCCAAATATTTTCTGTCGATTTTTTCACGTATGTAAAATCCATCGAATCCGAAACCGTTAGAAGCGCCTCCAACCAATGCGCTCCTTTTGTTGGTTGAAGATACAGCGGTTTGTTCGGCAATTTTCTCATCTACCGAAACGGATTTCGCAGGATCGAACGGCAAATCGACAACTTCTTTGGAAATAACGTCGTTTGGTTTAACAACAACCCTAACGGCTTTTTTGGTTTTGGATTTCACTACTTCACCGGTTTGAGCACTTTTCTTGCCGTTAATTGTTTCAACCGGTTTTTGAGCAATAATCACATCGTTAATAATTTTAGGTGAGCTTGCCGATGCACTTAACTCTTTCAATGCAGGCGGCTCTTGCAGAAACGGATTGTTTTCGTCGGTACCCGGATTGTTTAATACAAAGAAAGCTATAAGAAAAACCGCAACCAATCCGGTTGCAGGAAGGAAATACCGGCCGAAGAAGAAACCGCTTTCTTTGGTATTAAGGTTAAAATTCCCGTTATTGATTTTTGTCATTAAATTGTACTCAAAATTATCCGGGGTATCTACTTTAGGTAACCCTTTAAGCAGATTGATAAGTTCACCGTATTTGGATTCGTCATTGTAGAAGTTTTCTTCCATAGGCTTACCCTTTGTATATATCCTTTAATAATTTCTGAAGTTGTTTTCTTCCTCTGTTAATTCTCGATTTAACGGTACCGATTGATAATCCCGTTACCTCGGCAATTTCTTCGTAAGACAAACCTTGAATATCCCTTAACACAACAACCTCCCGGTAAACCGGTTTTACTTTTTGCAAAGCCTTTTGAATAATTTCTGCGCTAATCGCACTGTCGGTTGCCCGATCGGGCGATAAAAACGATTTATCTTCAATTTGTATTGTTTGATCGTCATCATTGTTATTGTTAAGAGAAAATATTTTTCTTCGTTTCCGCCTTTTTAATTCGTTCCTTGCCAGATTTCCGGCAATCGTGTAAATCCATGTAGAAAACTTCGCAAAAGATTTGTAGGAATCTTTATTCAAATAAAATTTAATCATCGTATCTTGAACTATGTCACTCGAAACATCTTTATTTCCCACAAATCTGTAAACGTAATTCATTAACGGGTCTTTGAACCTTTTAACAAGAATTTCGTAAGCTTCAATCGTGTTGTTTTTCTGAAATTCTTCTATCAGTTCTTCGTCCGTTAAGTCTTTTAACTCTTTTTTCAATGTTTTTTATACCTATTGTATCGGATAAATGTTTCAAAAATTTATTTTACTTTGCAATTTAACAAAGAATAGACATTTATACATAAAAAGCAATGGAATATTTCCCAGATATAAAAATTTATTCCATCATCTCGGATATTAGAGCAACCGCAATGGATTTCCGGTCGGTTGATGTTGTTTTTATTTTCAAATCGGCATTCAACAATGCTTTGGCGGCTGCAATCAATCTGTTTTGGTTAAGGAAAAATTTAGCCCTGCTGCATTTTGTATAATAAAATTCGGATAATCCGAGAGATTTGGCTGCGTTTTTAGGAGGAATCCTTTTTTGATTGAGTTCGATTGACCGAGCAATAGTTGAGATGTATTTTGTCAGCATTGCAACAATATAGGTTATATCGTTTCCGTGCTCCAGCAAATTATACATGATTTCAAGCGCTTTCGATTTTTCACCTGCGCCAAGTGCATCTTGCAAGTTAAAGATATTGTATTCTTTCGTTACGGAAGATAATTTTTTTATGGTATCAACATTTAATTCTTCACCCTCGTTCAGAAAGTTGATAAATTTTTCCAATTGCATTTCCAAAAGTCCCTTATCCTCACCGACAATGTCAATTAATGCATAGGCATTTTCGCTTGTTAATTTTATTTTATTTGCTTTTGCTTTTTTCATCACCCATTTTACCAAGTCCGCACCTCTAAGCTCTTTAGCTTCAAAGATAAAACCGCGTTCCAGCAATAATTTGTAGGGTGAACTTTTAAGGTTGGTAATTTTATTTTTGTGCGTAAGAATGAGAATTGTTGTTTCCGCAGGATTTTTAATATAATTCTCTAACGTTTTTTTATCCGTTATTTTCTCAAAATTTTTTACAACAAGCAATTTTTTCCCTTCCCCGAAAGGAAAAGCGTAAGCCAAATCGAGAATTTCCGAAAGTTTTTGTTTTTTATCTACGGTAATTATTTCTTTATCGAAATCCGATGAAATAAACTTAGCTGTTGCTTTCTCCAATAATTTTACCGTTTCGTCCAAAGCAAAAGAATCTGCACCGAACAAATAGTAAACCGGAAGAAATTTATTTTCCGCAATATAATCGTCAATCAAATAAATCGATGGCGCTTTCATGAATTGTAAACTTTAATTTTGCCGGAAAATTTTATTTTCTTTTTTCAATCACAACCGATTCGATTACAACATCGTTTACGGGTTTGTCGTAAGGTTTAATTGTTTTAACTTTACCTATTCTTTTTACAACATCCATTCCCCGGATTACTTTTCCGAAGACCGAATGTTTGCCATCGAGCCAAGGAGTTGGTACCAGTGTAATGAAAAATTGACTGCCGTTTGTGTTAGGTCCGGCATTAGCCATTGAAAGCACCCCCGGCGAATCGTGTTTAAGATCGGGATAAAATTCGTCTTCGAAAGTGCCGCCCCAGTAACTTTCGCCACCTCTGCCGGTGCCGGTAGGATCGCCGCCTTGAATCATAAAATCGTCGATAACCCTGTGAAACGTTACACCGTTGTAATAACCTCTTTCAGCAAGTCCGACGAAATTCTCTACCGTTTTGGGAACTTTACGCGGGAACAATTCTATTTCTATATCGCCGAAATTGGTTTTTAATATCGCCACAAGTTTTTCCCCTTCGGAAAGATTCAGTAATTCCTTCACTTTTGCCTCTTCTTTATTTGTTACTTTTCCGGTTTGTTCTTTATTTTTCACAACTTTTTCGGTTGCATCTCCACAAGAAAACAGAATTACAGTTAAAATTAAAATAGTAATAATTCTAACCATTGTTTTCCCTCCTAAGCCCTGATGATATTATTGTATATTAAAAACAGAATTCCAAGCCCGATTAGAATTCTGTAAAACACAAAAACAAAAGTTGTGTTGGTCTTTAAAAATTTCAATAAAAACCCAATAGCAAAATAACCGCTAACCGCCGATGTTACTGTAGCTACAAAAAGTGTTATCATTCCCGAAGTATCGATATAATCTAGCGCTTCGTAGAATTGCAGCAACCCACTACCCAATATTGCCGGAACACTCAGCAGAAACGAAAAGCGGGCAGCCGTTTCCCTTTTCAAACCTAAAAACAAGCCACCGGTAATTGTGGTGCCCGAACGCGATGAACCAGGTATAAGCGCAAACGATTGAAACACACCGATAATTAATGCGTCTTTCCAAGTTATATCTTTCATTTCCTTTTTGAATTTTCCTACTTTTTCGGCAATTGCCAGTACAATTCCCAATACAATGAGACTAATGCTTATTACATATAAATTTTTGGTTAACGCCCCTTCAATTATATCTTTGAATCCGAGTCCGATTACAACAACGGGAATGGAACCGATTATTATGTACCAACCCATTTTCGAATTGTAATTTTGTTCTGCAAATTTTTTCCTGTCGAGAAAATTCTCGTTAATAAAATCGATAAAAATATTCCATAAATCTTTCCAGAAATAAACGAATATTGCAAGGAGTGTACCGAGTTGGATTACCGCAATAAACGAAGTCCACCTTTCGGGATTTTCCGTGGAAATGAGATTCATTAACTTTCCGGCGACCGTTAAGTGCCCCGTACTGCTGATCGGCAAAAACTCCGTTAAACCTTGAATTATGCCCAAAATGATTGCTTCGAAAATTGACAAAAGAACCTCACGAAAATTAGAATAAATATGAAACGCCGAGTTTAACCCCGAACGCCAATGAATTAAGCTTAATGTTATCGGTTTGTTCGCGCACAATTTCGGCAGGAAAATCCAAACGTATATCACCGCCGATATATGCAAATAAATTTCCGCTCAACAAAGTCAATCCTTGTGCACGCAGTAGCAAACCGAATCCGGAGGTAGAATATGACACGGATTCAATTATCTTCTCTTTTAATGAAACATATCTGAAACCTGCACCTCCACCAATCTTTACTTTGTAACCTTTCCCTTTCACAACGTAATAAATAAGCGCCGAAGGCATGTGTTGGTTGTAAGAAATTTCATAAATTCCGGTTCCGAAAATTGGAGTGTTGTAGGAAAAAATATTTACCGCATATTCAATTCCCATTTCCAAATTACCGTTAAGGGGGTAATCCGTTTCGGCAAAAAACTCAACCACGCTGTTAAACGTTGACAATTGATTTCCTTGCCCGAAATTATAATTTATATAATCCCTTAAATCCGGTGCGGTTACAAAACTAATACCCATTCCCACCGAGAAATCGGGTTGGGAGAAATTCACCGTTAGAGGTAAAATAAATAACATCAATATTTTTTTCATTCTTCTATCTCTTTCATTTTAAATGCGCTGAATAAATTGGTTGTCGGCATACCGTTTCGTATTTGTCTTTTGTTGATAACTGCACTTAAAATAACGGTAACCACAACAAACATAACCGAATTGACAAGATGTGTAACAATTGCAAAAGCACTGCTCGTATCGTTATCGAATCCGAAAAGAACTGTTAACACCGATATCGTAATCAAGTGATAAGAACCGATTGAGCCCGGCGTTGGAATAATAATTCCAAATGCACTTATCGACATAACAATCCATGCCATTGCAAAAGTTACGTCTTGCAATTCGTTCATCCTCATCATGTAAAATGCAAAGTATGATGTTGATGCATAGAGTAACATGATAATAACACTAAGCAGAAGCGTTAAGGCATAGTCTTTTGGGGTCTTAAGTGTGGAAAATCCTTCCGTTAGCAGGCTGAAAATTCTGGTTAATTTTTTTGCCAAACTTCCGGAAAATTTACCAACCCAATTTAGAATAATGTTGTAGAATTTATCTTTAAATTTTACAATTAAAACTATAAACAATATAATTGCAAAGATTCCGGCAAACCCCAAAACAATAGTTGTTTTCAGCCATTTGAATTCTTCCAGCAAATTTCCCGGATAAATTACAACACTTATTAAAACGGAAATGCCCAAAACCAAAACATCTATCACTCTCTCAACTATTATTGTTCCAATCATTGACGAGCGCGAAATATCTTCCCATCTTCCGAGAAACAACGGACGGTAAAGCTCTCCCAAACGGGGCACAACCAAATTGACACTGTATCCGACAAAAGTGGCGCCGAGAAGATTAAGTAACGATGTTCCGGGTTTAACCGAGCGGATAAGCACTTTCCAACGGTATGCACGGAAAACGTGCGATAAAAACCAAACGACGATGAAAACAAGCAACCAAAATATGGAAATATGCCGTATAATTCTCATTACTTCGTCGAAATTCGTATTTCTGAAAGCGAAGTAGAGAAGCAACAGCATCAAAATAACCGGGAACAAATACCCGAATATTTTTTTCAACTTCGATTTCGGTTGATTATCTGAGGTCGACAATTTTCACACCGTTTTTTACTGTGAATTTGAACGTATCACCGGGAATGTTCCGGTTTATTTTAATATTTTTAAGTTCAACTTTAAAAGTTTTGCCTGAATAATCCGCAATCGTAATTTTATCAATCAACGAATCGGGTGTAACGTTCACTTCCGCCCATTCAAATCCCAAATCTTCATTAACGGGGATAAATTTAAGTAAATGGTTTTTACCGTTCGTGCCGATTAATCCGGTTTTGCATTTCGATGGAAAATCGAAAATAAACTTTTCGAAAGAGAATGCATCGGGGTTATCGTTCAAGTTGGTAATCACAACCCTGTTAATTTTCTTGTTATAATTCCAGACCGATTCCCCGTCGCTTACGATTGTAAAATTCTTAAATTCTATTCTGTATTTATTTCCTTTAGCATAGAAAAACTTACCCGAATAAAAATCGCCGTCCAATTTCGATTGGCGGATTTGAGCGGAGAAATTATTTACCGTTTCAAATTTATGTTGAACCGAACGGATAATATTCCCGGCGGATTGAGCGTGAACCGTAACATTTAAAAATAAAATTATTATACTTAAAATTAATTTCATTAAAGCGACCTTAAAATTGTTTCAAGCTGTTCTTCGTTTTCCACCAGCACTTCGCGGGCTTTACTGCCATCGGGCGGTCCTACGATACCTGCTTCTTCCAGCTGGTCGATTATCCTTGCTGCGCGGGAGTAGCCCAACTTCAATCTTCTTTGGAGCAGGGAAACCGAACCTTGCTGATGTTGCACAATAACCCGGGCGGCATCTTCGAACATCTGATCGAACTCGGCTAAAACCTTATCTTTTGCGGTCTGTTTCTTTTCAACCATCGAAGGAAGCAAATAACGTTTCGAAAAGCCTTTTTGCGTGTAGATGAAATTAGTTACCCTTTCAACCTCATCGGTGGAAATAAAAGCATTCTGCATACGAATCGGTTTGGGTAATCCGCCGGGCAGGAAAAGCATATCGCCGCGGCCAAGCAACTGTTCGGCGCCGTTCATATCCAAAATTGTTCTTGAATCGATTTTTGTTGCCACTTGATATGCAATACGTGCCGGGAAATTCGCTTTGATAACTCCGGTAATAACATTTACCGAAGGTCTTTGCGTAGCAACCACCAAATGAATTCCAACAGCCCTTGCAAGTTGTGCAATCCTTGCAATGGGTGCTTCCACTTCTTTCCCCGATGTCATCATCAAGTCCGCAAGCTCGTCAATCACAACAACAATATAAGGCAATTTATAATGCTTCATTGAATCCGTATCTGCAGGTTTCGTCTTTTTATTTGCAATCTTTTTGTTATAATCCACAATATTCCTCACGCCTGCTTTCGCCAATTTATCGTATCTTTTTTCCATCTCATATTCCAGTGCTTTCAAAACCAGCAAAGCGTTGTGCGGATTAGTAATAATTTCTTCATCAATATCGGGGGATACTGCAAGGTAATGTTTGTTCAGTTTTTTATAAAACGAAAGCTCGATTTTTTTCGGGTCGATAATCACAAATTTAACTTCCGAGGGATGCTTTGCATAAATCAAACTTGTAATCAGCATATTGATTCCCACACTCTTTCCGCTTCCCGTTGCTCCGGCAATTAACAGGTGCGGCATCAAAGTTAAATCGGTAATGTAAACATCCCCGATAATGGTTTTTCCCATTGCAATGGGTAGTTCGTATTTGCTTTTTTCAAGGTGCGAAATAACGGAACGTGCGCTTACAATGGTGGAATGTTCGTTCGGTATTTCCACACCGATTGCACTTTTACCGGGTATGGGAGCAATAATTCTGATTCCCCTTGCGGCAAGCGCCAATGCTATATCGTGTTCCAAACTTACGATTCTGCTTATTTTTACTCCTGGAGAAGGAACAATTTCGTATTGCGTTACTACGGGTCCGGGCGTTACTGAAATATCCTGGATTTCAATATCGAAAAGTGCCAGTTTTGCTTTCAATAATTCCGCATTCCGTTTCAATTCGGTTTCTTCTATCTCAACGGTTTCACTTTCATGCTTTTCGAGTAAATCGAGGTGAGGCGGCACAAAATTTATTTCTTCTTCCCATTGTTCCGGCAATTTGTCTTCGTCGAGAACGCTGGGCACAGTCTCAACAGATTCTTTTTCGTCTTCCTTTAATATTTGCGCTTGTTCAACTATGGTTTCGGGATCTACTTGCGACTGTGAGATGGTTTCTACTTCATCCTTTCTAATTATTCTTATGTTTGTTTCTTCATCAAAATCTTCTTCGGATTTTGCCGGAGTACCGGTTTTTTCCGCTTCAAGTTTCTTTATCAATTTTCTTTTAGCTTTTTCTTTTCTCAATTTTTTAATTTCATTCAAATTTGCCGATTCTTCTGCGGTTACGGTTTGTTTGACGGGTTTGGTTACTTTTTTCTCCCTGGTGAAAATTTTATTTACCAATAACTTTATTCCATTGTAAAATTTTTCAAAAGGAATATCGAAAACAAGCAATACGGTAATCAAAAACAATGCGAAAAGAAACACCGTGCTTCCAAGTGTTCCCAGAAGTCTTCCGATAACCGTACCGAAAAAAGCACCTAAATTTCCGGAAAGTTCGGGGTAACCGCTTAAAATTCCGGGATGCGGCGTGTGTTGCAGCATTCCGAAAAAGGTGGCGAAAATCAATCCCAATACAACCAGAAAATTCGAAATGTAAGTTGAAATTTTGAAATCTATATTCCGGATAATCGAGTAACCCCAAATAAACAAAATAAAGGAAAAGACAATTGAGAAATATCCGATTGTAAGATTTATCATAAAATAGGAAAGATAAGCTCCCAACAGTCCGAGCCAATTGTGTGTTGTTTCAACACGGTGAAGAAATTCAGGATGTGAAGAGAAAATATTTATAAAATCCGAGAAGAAGTTATCAAGATTAGCTTCGTCATATCTGGAGTATGACAAAATACTCAAAAAAGAAATCAGGGCAACTGCAATCAGCAAAATACCGAGTATTTTCTTTTTTTGTTCGACCGAAACAAATAAATTTCCGGTTGAAACATTTGCAATTTTTCCCGAATTATTTTTCTTCTTTTTAGCCATTCGATTTAATTTTCTCTTTGCTTTTAATTACTCCGGACGAATAAACGGGGATAATATGTTGAACATTCACTTTCGAAGCAAATTCCAAATCCCTTTCGTATCCGTACTCAATCAATAATTTTCCGTGTTCCGATTCTTTAAGCATTCCTGTCAAATCGTTTTTGTATTTATCATATAACATCAAACTGCATTTAGATGCATCACTGTATGTTAATCCGGTTACATAATTTTCCAAAGTACTAATCAAGCAACCGGCACAAACCGAATCTTCGAGACTGAACATTCCGTGGGAACCGGCACAAACAATTTCCACATCTTGATTTAAGCCGGCAAGTTCCCGGGCTATTGCGTTAACATTTTGGAAACTGCAAATAAAAAGATTCTCGGAATATTTTGCCCTCACAATTGCTTTTGTTCCGTTTGTTGTATATAAAACAATCGATTTGTCTTTTACAACATCGGCGGAATATTCGAGCGGTGAATTACCCAATGCGAAACCTTCTATTTTTTTGGCATTCCGTTCACCGCCCAGTAATGTTTTACCTCCGAAAGCATTTCCGGAAACTTTCATTGCAAAACCGATTGTGTTTACGGGCACCACTTCTTTGGCTCCGTTCGCAATTGCGGTTACAATTGTAGTTGTTGCCCTAAGCACATCAATTACAACGGTAGTTTTTCCCGCAAAATATAAATCTTCTACACTTACCGGTGAAAACAGAGTATGGATTTTCATTTTTATTTAGAAACAAATGGAAGTTTTACAACCCGGGCTTTATGTGATTTATTCCTCACACGAATATAAAGCTCTTCGCCTTCGTTGGCAAATTCGATTTTTACGTATCCAAGTGCAATCGGTTTTTCCAAAACCGGGCTCACCGTACCGCTTGTAACATAGCCGATTTCCGTATCGTTTTTGAGAATGGGGTAACCGTGGCGCGGGAAAGCTTTTTCTTCGAGAATCATTGGCACAAGTTTACGTTTGAGACCTTCTTCTTTTACTTTGAGAAGAGCATCCCGCCCAATAAAATCGCCTTTCTTCAACTTGGTAATCCAACCCAAGCCGGCTTCAAGCGGATTTGTATTTTCGTCAATATCGTTTCCGTACAAACAATAACCCATTTCCAAACGGAGCGAATCCCTGGCGCCCAATCCTGCCGGTAAAATATCGAATTCTTTTCCCGCTTCAAAAATCAGATTCCATATATTTTCCGCTTCTTCTTCGTTGCCGGTAAAATAAATTTCATATCCAAGCTCACCGGTGTAACCTGTCCGGGAAACCAGAACTTCCGTACCGTTAATTTTAGTGTTATAAAAGTGATAGAATTCCAATTCAAGAGGATCTCCGGTGATTTGTTCCAAAACTTTTTTTGAATTGGGTCCTTGTACGGCAATCAACGAATATTCGTCACTTAAATTTTTCACCCCGGCATCAAATTTATTGTTTTTACTAATCCATTCGAAGTCTTTTTCGATATTTGAAGCATTTACAACCATCATAAATTTGTTTTCATCCAATTTGTAAACAAGCAAATCATCAACTATTCCTCCGTTTTCATAACACATTGCTGAATATTGAGCTTTTCCTATCGTGAGTTTGGATGCATTGTTTACCGTTACATATTGAACCAAATCCAATGCTTGGTTTCCTTCGATAAAAAATTCACCCATGTGTGAAACATCGAAAACACCGACTGAATTACGTACGGCTTTATGCTCTTGAATTATCGATGAATATTGAACAGGCATCAGGTATCCGGCAAATTCAATCAGTTTTGCACCAAGTTTTTCATGCACACCGTAAAGTTTTGTTTTTTTCATTATCACATCCCGGTTAAAATTATATAAATTTAATTAAAATTAATTTGATATTCTAAAATTTTTTATGAAAGAACTTCGTTAGTTTTCGTTGCAATAAATTCAAATTTTTGCGGACTCATCTCTTCATCTTCAACAAGTTTAATTCTTACAAAATATTTAAATTGGATTTTAGTCAACATACTGATTGTGCCTTCACGAAGTTTTCTACCGAGCGAAGGATGAACCCTTAAGGTTAAACTTTTGTGTCTGCCTTCGTTTTTATATCTTTTCAACCAATCTTCGATTTCGTGAATTAAGTTTGAACGTTTTGTAAGCAAGCCTGTACCGTTGCAATACGGGCAAGGTTCGTACATCGATTGAACGATATTATGACCTATCCGCTGGCGGGTAATTTGCATCAGACCGAAATCCGTCATCGGAAGCATAGCAATTTTTGCCCGGTCTTTTCTGAATTCTTTTTTCAATTCGTCAAAAATCTTTTTACGGTTCTTTTCATCTTCCAAATCGATAAAATCGACAACAATCAACCCGCCGATGTCACGCAATCTGAGTTGTCTTACAATTTCGCGCGAAGCTTCCAAATCGGTTTTGAGTGAATTGAGCTCTTGTTCTTTTTTTGCCGCATACCGTCCGCTGTTCACGTCAATCACGGTCATTGCTTCGGTGTGTTCGATAATGATGTAGCCGCCGCTGGGAAGCGGCACTCTTCTGCCAAGCAAGGTTTTAATTTGCTCTTCGATTTTGAAGGTATCGAAAATGGGTTGATTGCCTTTGTAGTATTCTATTTTATCCAAAAGTTCAGGTTGAATGAAGGAAATATAATCGCGAATTTCTTTATAGAGTTTTTTTGAATCGACAAAAACCTTTGAAACATCGGGGGTAAACAAATCCCTTATAACGCGGATTGTTGTTGTCAAATCGCTGTAAAGAAGTGCGGGTGGTTTTTTGGATTTAACGGCGTCTTCAATTTTATTCCATGTATTCAGTAAATATTTCAAATCGCCCGAAAGTGCTTTTTCATCTTGTTCTTTGGCGGCCGTGCGTATAATCAAACCGTATTTTTCCGGGATAATGCTTTTTGCAAGGTTGCGCAATCTCCGTCTTTCCCTGTAGTCGGATATTTTTTTTGAGATTCCGATTTTGCTGTCGAATGGTAAAAGCACACAAAAGCGCCCGGGGATGGAGATGGATGAAGATATCCGGACACCTTTTCCTTCAACAGGTTCTTTTATAATTTGGACAATAATTTCTTGCCCTTTACGAAGTTTCGGAATTTGACGGTCGCTTTGACCTTGCCTTCTTTTATGTTTGTGGTGAGTTTCTTCCGAATCGTCATCTTCGTCAACGCTTACTTCATCGTCATCGTCATCCAAAACACTCTGAATTTCTTTGAATCTGTCCCCGATATCGGAAAAGTGTAAAAATGCATCGTGCTTGAGACCTATATCGACAAAAGCGGCACGGATGCCCGGCAGAACTCTCGCAATCCTGCCGAGGTAAATATTGCCCACCATTCGCCGTTTTTCGGGATTATCAACGAAAAAATCGACTAAATTGCCGTTTTCCGTAATTGCAACCCTGTTTTGAAGTGAAGAAGAGTTTATTATTATTTCTTTCGACATCGCAAAACCCTCTGGCGGATACTGCAATTGAGGGCGAAGAGAATGATGATTGGATACAAAAAGTCAAACTTTAACCTAAAGCATTTACCTTAACCTTAGTTTGAAGTTGTACCGTATTAATTTTCAAGTTTAATTTCATATTTTTTTAATATCATGCCACTTTGGCATTTAAAAACTTTGTTAATTTTTCATCCTCTTCCAACCAAAAGAGTACCCTGTTTTTAAATTTTTTGTAATAATAATCCAAATCCTCTTCGGGATAAAAATTATTTTTTATTTTATCGCTATGGTTTATAATTATTTCTTTAAGTTCCAATTCCGTTTTAGCTTTAAAAATTTGCTCCAACAATTCAGTAATTCCACCGAATACCCTAAAATACCAAATAATATTCTTTTTCGCTTTATCCAGGCTATTAATTTCACCGTATTCTTTCACCAACAAATTAAGATGTTTAATGGCAAGATTTTTCACCTCATCAACATCCGGTGGTGAAGGTTGAATATTTTTTTCGAAAAGGTTGTTAAAATTTCTAAAAATAAACGGGTTACCCAAAGCGCCGCGGGCAACCATAACCGAATCGCAGCCGGTTTCTTCAATCATTTTAATTGCATCGAAAGGTGTAAAAACCGAGCCGTTTCCAACTACAGGAATGGAAACGCTTTCTTTTACTTTTGCAATCCATTCCCATGCAGGGTCAACGTCATACTTATCACTTCTCAAACGTGCATGAATTGCTATATAAGCGGCTCCGTTGTCCTCGGCTCTTTTGGCATTTTCCAGAACCGTTATCCGTCCGCCGTCCATTCCCAAACGGAGTTTAACGGATACCGGAACACCGTTACTTCCTTCTACCAAAGCTTTTACAAGTTTTCCCAATTTCGGCGGGTCGTTGAGCAACCAGGCTCCCATTTTATTTGAAACCACTTTGGTAACCGGGCATCCGCAATTCAAATCAATTACGTCGGGATTTAATGAAGAAAGTTTGGCGGCGGCATCACGTAAAGTTGTTTCATCGTTTCCCAACACTTGTATTCCGATAGGCTTTTCCGATTTATGAAATGTTGCAAATCTTAATGTGTTAAAATTGCCTTTTACTATGCCATCGGCGCTTACCATTTGGGTGAATGTTAATCCCGCTCCGTATTCTTTGGCAATTCGACGGAAAGGCGCATCCGAAATTTCAGCCATTGGCGCAAGAATTAACTTTCTTCCGATATTTAGATTACCGATTTTCATATTTAAATAAAAAAAGGAACAACCCGCAAAAAAGTGAATTGTTCCGAATCAATTATTTTTCGTTTTCTACTTTTTCTTTCTTTTGTTCGTCTTCCAAAACGGCTTTTCTGGAAAGGCTGTATTTGCCGTTCTCTATACGTATCAGTTTTACACCGACTTTCTCGCCTTCTTTCAGGAAATCGGTTACTTTGTTAACTCTGGAATTATCAATTTGGGAGATGTGTAACAGCCCCTGAACACCGGGCAGAAATTCGATAAATGCACCGTAGTCGGTAATCTTAACAACTTTGCCTTCGTACACCGCCCCCACTTCGGGTTCAGCGGTAAGAGCAATTATATAATCTCTTGCTTCATTTACTTTTTCGAGGTGCGGACCGGAAATATGGACAGTACCGTCTTCATCGATGTAAATTTCAACACCGTAATCTTTTTGAATTCCTTGAATAACTTTTCCTGCCGGACCTATAACAGCACCGATTTTATCTTGATTAATTTTGAACGCCAATTGTTTAGGGGCATAAACGGAAATTGCTTCTTTCGGTTTGGAAAGAACGGCATTCATTTTTTCAAGAATGTGCAATCTGCCTTCTTTGGCTTGCGCCAAAGCTTTTTCCATTATTTCGAATGAAATGCCTTGGATTTTAATATCCATCTGAATAGCGGTAATTCCCTCGGCGGAACCGGCAACCTTAAAATCCATATCGCCGAGATGATCTTCATTTCCCGAAATATCGGAAAGGATTGCATATTGTTCGCCTTCTTTAATCAATCCCATTGCGATACCGCTGATGGCTTTGGAAACGGGAACACCGCCATCCATCAATGCAAGCGAACCTGCACAAACTGTTGCCATTGAAGATGAGCCGTTCGATTCCAAAATATCGGAATTAAGGCGGAGCGAGTATGCGAAATCCTTCTCCGGAGGAATGATATTTTTAAGAGCCCGTTCGGCAAGGTTTCCGTGCCCGATTTCCCTTCTGCCCGGACCCGAAAATCTTCCGGTTTCACCAACGCTGAAGGGCGGGAAGTTATAATGCAGAATAAACCTTTTGGTGTATTCTTCAACCAAACCGTCAATTATTTGTTCATCGGCTTTTGTTCCCAAAGTAAGAGTTGTTAAACTTTGGGTTTCGCCACGCGTAAACAACGCCGAACCGTGTGTACGGGCTAATATTCCCGTTTCAATTGAGATCGGACGGATGTCTTTCGTTCCCCTTCCATCGAGGCGCTTACCTTGTTCGAGTATTTGCTTTCTCATCAATTCCTTTTCGATATCGTGCAAAATCTCTTTAATTACTCTTTCTTGTTCAGGATATTTTTCGGCGAGCGCTTCGAGGACAGATTCGTTTAGTTCTTTATTTTTTTTTGCTCGTTCTTGTTTGGAGAGAACGGTTCCTACCAATTCCGCATATTTATCGTATGCCAATTCATAAACATCTTTTTTCAATTCCTCATCAATTTCCGCTTCGGGCACTTCCATTTTGGGAAGTCCGCACAACTCACGCAATTCTTTTTGCACATCCACCAATTTCTTAATGCTTTCGTGGGCAACTTTTAGTGCTTCGAGGAATTCGGCTTCCGTCACCTCTTTAGCTTCACCTTCAACCATCATAATCGAATCTTCATTACCGGCGACTATCAGTTCCAAATCGCTGTTATGGATTTGTTCGATAGTGGGATTAATA
>Ga0256841_1000297_pt1 | contig 53410 bp, 43 predicted proteins | sample 356308metaG_FD_185971 | JGI IMG/M metagenome (GOLD analysis project Ga0256841, IMG submission 185971) | Hydrothermal vent microbial communities from Mid Atlantic Ridge, Atlantic Ocean - 356-308 | ecosystem: Environmental > Aquatic > Marine > Hydrothermal vents | place: Atlantic Ocean: Mid... | reverse complement strand
GATCAATGGTCTCTAATGAAACCGATTTCTTTACGGGTATGGTGCCACCTGTCATATAACGGTCGTAATGTGAATATACCCATTTGATGGTATCGGTGTGCATTACCTTTTTAACTAAGAAATGTTTTCGTAGTTGTTTGGTATTCATTTTCTTTACTTCTTTCGGACTGGAAGCGTATCGTACTTCGTATTTTTTACTCATTTTTTATATTTTTTATTCGTTGATTTGTGTATTTGTTTGATTGTTGTTTATGGCCTCAATTCTTTAATTATTTTTAATGTATTTGAAACTTGTTTTTTTAATTGTTTAAAATTGCCACTTTTTAGGAGTTCTTTTGATATTAGTTTAGACCCCATTCCAACGCAGGTAACACCGGCATCAAACCACATTTGTAAATTTTCTTTGGTTGGTGAAACTCCTCCGGTAGGCATAATATTTGTCCAAGGGCAAGGGCCTTTAATGGCTTTGACAAAATCTGCTCCGTAAATTCCTCCCGGAAATAGTTTTACAATTTCAGCGCCGAGTTCTTCTGCTTTGGCAATTTCTGTCAAAGAGCCACAACCGGCACTCCACAGTACTTTTCTACGGTTACAAACCAAGGCAATGTCTTCGCGTAGTACGGGGGTTACTATAAAATTTGCCCCTAATTGCATATAGAGTGATGCAGTTCCGGCATCGGTTACAGAGCCTACCCCTAGTATCATTTCCGGTAATTCTTTGAGGGCATGTTTATTGAGTTCTCCAAAAATCTCGTGTGCGAAATCTCCTCTATTGGTAAACTCTAACAGGCGGGCACCACCATCGTAACATGCTTTGAGTACTTTTTTTCCTAAGGAAACATCGTCGGTATAAAAAAGTGGAACCAATCCTGTTTGTTCCATGACCGTAGCTACTTGAATTCTTGTATATTTTGCCATACTTTGATTTTGACGGAAGACGGAAAACCGAAGACCGATGTTTTTAATTTCATTTTCTAATTATACTTCCAACTCCCGTCACCCAACACCCAACTACCGGGCTACTCTCCCAGAGCCATCGCCACTCATTAATTTTTCTACTTCTTCTACGCTCACCAAATTGGCATCTCCTTTTATGGTGTGTTTTAGGCAAGATGCTGCTACGGCAAAATCTAATGCTTTTTGAGTATCCTTAGGATATTGAATCAATCCGTAAATTAATCCTCCCATAAACGAATCGCCACCACCAACTCTATCTACTATATGTGTTATTTGATATTCTTTTGATTGGTACATGGTAGTACCATCATATAATACGCCTGCCCAAGTATTGTGGGAAGCATTGATTGACCCTCTTAAAGTAGTAATTACCTTTTTAGCTTTAGGGAATTTTTTCATCATCTGTTTACAAACCGATACAAAGGCTTCGGCTTTTACTTTATGCCCTTCTTTGGCAATATCTATTCCTTCGGGTTTGATGCCAAAATGTTTATCGGCATCTTCTTCATTTCCTAAAATAATATCACAATAGGCGGTAAGTTCGGTCATTATTTTTTCGGGTTCAACGCCGTATTTCCATAGTTTTGCTCTGTAGTTTAAATCGGTAGAGATAGTCAATCCCATGTCGTCGGCTATTTTTACAGCTTCTAAACACACATCTGCTGCCCCTTGAGAGATGGCCGGTGTAATACCCGTCCAATGAAACCAATGGGCATCTTTAAAAACTTCTTTCCAGTCTATCATACCCGTTTTTATTTCAGCAATGGCAGAATGTGCTCTGTCATATACTACTTTACTACCTCGGGATACTGCTCCGGTTTCTAAAAAATAGATTCCTAATCGGTCTCCACCAAAAATAATGTTGTCGGTGCCAACCCCTCTTTTACGCATTTCTTGCAAAGCACATTGGCCAATGTCGTTATCGGGCAAGCGGGTTATAAAATCAACAGGAATTTTGTAATTTGCTAAGGAAACCGCTACATTAGATTCGCCACCGCCATAGACAGCATCAAATGAATTGGTTTGCGAGAATCTTAAAAATCCCGGCGGCGATAAACGCAACATAATTTCTCCAAAGGTGATTACTTTCTTCATGCTATTGTTATTTTCTTACATCAAATTTACTATTTTATTCATTCACATCTCTCTATGATTTTTAAACCGAGTTTAGACTTATAAATCAAAAATACCGGGTAGCCACATGCTTAGCATTGGAAAATAAGTAATGATAAACAATGCGATAATCATAGCAATATACAGTGGCAATAACGGTTTGATAACTTTTTCAATAGTGGTATTGGCAATTCCTACTCCTACAAATAGAACAGAACCTACCGGTGGTGTACATAAGCCTATGGATAAATTTAAAACCATCATAATGCCAAAATGAACAGGGTCTATTCCTAATTTTGTTACAATCGGTAAAAAAATGGGAGTAAATATTAAAATGGCCGGTGTCATATCCATAAAAATTCCTACAAATAATAATAATAAATTGATAATCAGTAGTATTATAACTTTATTGTTGCTGATACCCAATAAAGCATTGCTTAAATCTTGTGGAATATTTTCGTACGACATAATCCATGACATACTCATAGAAGCACCAATTAACAACATAACAATAGCAGTAGTGCCTGCGGCATCGAGCAAAATTTTGGGCACATTGGCAAAGGTAATTTCTTTATACCAAAAGGCTAGGAGTAAGGTATATAATACTGCTATGGCTGAGGCTTCGGTAGCTGTAAAAATTCCGGCAACAATACCGCCAATGACCACAATTAATAAAAACAAACTGGGAATGGCTTTGATAAAAGTACTGAATACCTCTTTAAGTGAGCTTCGTTCATGGGTATTATACCCTTTCTTTTTGGCCCAAATTACGGCGACAATCATCAGAAACAAACCGGTTAAAATTCCCGGGATGTATCCTGCTAAGAATAAAGCGGCAATTGATACGCCTCCACTTGCCAATGAATAAACAATCAGCACATTACTAGGTGGAATTAATAATCCGGTAGTGGATGAGGTTATATTTACGGCAGCTCCGAATTCTTTAGAATATCCTTCCTTTTCCATTTCAGGGCCTAAAATGCTTCCCATTGCTGATGCGGAAGCCATAGCAGAACCGGCTATCGCTCCCATCATCATTGCAGAAACTATATTTATTAAGGCAAGTCCTCCGGGTAAAGAACCTACTAATGTTTTGGCAAAATCTATCAAACGCTTGGCAATGCCGCCATTATTCATCAATTGGCCTGAAAGGATAAAAAACGGAATTGCCAATAGGGCAAAACTGTCTAATCCGGTGGCGATACGTTGGGCAATGGTGGTAAATGCCGGTAATGCCGGAATACTTATGAGCATGGTTAACAATGCTGCCATGGCAATACTCCACGCCACAGGCACTCTTATCGCCAGCAAGACAATAAAACTTAGAACGAGTACAATTACTGGGGCGTATTCTATCATAGTTGTCGGGTTAATATATCGTTGAGTTTATAGTAAATAATTAATATTCCGGAAAGGGGAATGACCGCATATACTACTGCTAACGGAATGTGTAATGCCGGAGAATTTTGATGCAAAACGGCAGTGATGTAAACGAGGCGTAAACCGCCAACTACGAGTGCCGTGAACGAAAATAAAATTACAATCCAATGCACGAGTAGCGATAATTTTTTTTGTTTTTTTTCACTTAGTTTATTGGATACTACGTCAATAGCGACATGCATGTTTTTTCCTGAGATATACGCCGCTCCTAACACTCCAACCCAAATCATCAGATAACGGGCTAGCTCATCGGTAAACGAACTGGGATTGCCCATAACAAAGCGGGTAAATACTTGCCATAATACATTGAGTACCATCAATGCCATAATTGAAGAAAGTACGGTTGCTATAAACGTGTCTATCTGTTGTCGTATCATCTTACTCGGTTGCTCGTATTTGTTGAATTAAACGATATACTTCTTTATCATTTTTATATTCGTTGAACATGGTTTTTACCTTCTCTGTAAATTTTGATTTATCAGGTGTTACAACTTCAACACCAGTTTTTTTTACAGCTTCTAAGGCTTCATTTTCTGATTGTTCCCATAGTTTTCGCTGATAAACGACGGAGGCATCTACAGCTTCTTGTAACCATTGTTGTTCTTGTTTGGATAATTTATTCCACAATTGTGTTCCGATGATCAATACATCTGGTATGGCAGAATGTTCATCCAAAGAATAATATTTGCAAACTTCGTAATGTCTTGATGAATAGAAGCTTGGAGGATTGTTTTCAGCACCATCTACTACGCCTTGTTGTAAAGCTGTATATAATTCGCCATAAGAAAGTGGTGTAGGCGAACCTCCTAATTTTTTAACCATATTCATAGCGGTAGCACTTTGCATAACTCTGATTTTCATCCCGGTAAGATCTTCTGGGGTATTGATCTGTTTTTCTTTGGTATAAAAACTTCTACTGCCTGCATCGTAATAGCCTAAGCCTTTTAACCAGTATTTTGTACCACCATCTAATAGTTGTTTGCCTATTTTTCCGTCTAAGACCTTAAAACGATGTACTTTATTTTTAAATAGAAAAGGCAACCCAAACACTTTCATATCGGGCGCAAAATTTTCCATAACAGCAGCCGATACTTTGGTCATTCCTAGACTTCCGATTTGTAAGAGTTCTAAGCATTGGCGCTCTGACCCTAGTTGTGAATTTGGGTAAATTTCTAAGGTTAGTTTCCCTCCTGAATTTTTTTCCAATTCTTTTCCCATAAACACCATCGCTTTGTGTACCGGATGGTTGACATCTAAACCGTGTGCCAATTTGATGGTTTTGGTTTTTGAAATATTGGCGCAGGAGAAAAGGAGTAGGGTTAGGAGGCCGATGACCGAAGACCGAAGACTGAAGACTGAAGACGGAAGATTGAAGTTGTTTGCGCCATGAGCTAAGAGCGAAGCGCCAAGACGACTTCTTGTTTCTTGCTTCCTGTTTCTCGTTTCAGGTTTTATATTTTTTATGTCATGCACTCGTTTATCTTATTAGATGTTTCGGAAAATCAACTACATTTTCACAACAAATTTGTTCCATGACTTGTTGTAATTGTGTTTTTAGTATATTTATGGTGTGGCTCCCTCCTTGTTTTCCTAAGGCGGCAATGCCATACATAAAAGGTCTTCCCATAAAGGTAAATTCGGCTCCGGAAGCTAACATACGGGCAATATCCGGCCCCGACCGAATACCGCCATCTATCATAATCTTTGTTTTTCCTCTGTATGTTGTTATTATTTTTTGTAGTGAATGTAGGGTTGATTCGCCTGCGTCGAGTTGCCTTCCTCCGTGATTGGAAATAATAATGCCATCCATGCCCAAGGCAATCGATTTTTCTGCATCTACTACATTTGCAATGCCTTTGATGACAATTTTTCCTTTCCATTTATCGCGTAAGGCTTTTACTTTTTCTTCGTTTAGCCTTCCTGAGAAAGTGGCATCCATAAAAGCGCCTAGTTGTTTTAGGTCTAAGCCTTTTGGCATATAGGGCTCTAAGGTTTTAAAAGCCGGCTGGCCGTGTTTTAGGGTTTGTAATGCCCATGTTGGTTTTCCTAGAATTTGTAAAATATTTGCTAATGTCATTCTTGGCGGCATCGCCAGTCCGTTTCTAATATCTCTAGGCCTGTAGCCAAAGGTTGGTACATCGGCTAAAATAACAAGTATGTCATAGCCTGCATCTTCGGCGCGTTTTAAAATATCGTCAGTTACTTTTTCTTCGGCAGGATGGTAGAGTTGAAACCAAGCCTTACCTTGGGTAATTTCTGCAATTTTTTCGATGCTACTGGTGGTAACGGTGCTTAGTACAAACAGAATATTTGCTTCGTAAGCTGCTTTTGCCAAAATTTCTGCTGAGTTTGGCCATATAAGTCCTTGTAAACCGACAGGAGCAATACCAAATGGTGCATCGTATTGTTGACCGAACAGTTCGGTTTTCATAGAGGACTGCGAATGCGTACTCAAATATTCCGGACGTAATTCTACTTCTTGAATATCTGTCATATTTTTTTGCAGATTAATATCGGCATTACAGCCACCATCTAAGTATTCAAAAGCGAATTTTGGAATTCGCTTTTTAGCCTTTGCCCTTAAATCTGCTATGGTTGGATATGTTGGGTTATAAGTAATTTTTATTAATTTTAATTAGAAAATAGGGTAAAAATAGATAATTTTCAATTCAACTTTAAAAGGTTAAATGAGTTCATTATTTATGGCTAATATACATAAAGTAAATATATTTTTATCAAACAAACAATGCATCCTGTGCTGTACTGATGTATTATTAATGTAAAGGTGAACTAATACCACTAGACAGATTTCCATAGGTATAATATTCATGAGAACTGTTTACTGTTCTTCTTACTATTTCGTTAATTACGACTTCTTCTGCTAATGAAGAATTTGCTGTAGTTTTCAACTTATGTTTTCTAATCATTCCATTAGCGAAAGTAATATTTCCCTGAATAGGTTTATGATCTTTAAAAACACCAGTATAATTTACAATGCACGTATCACACTTTTTAGTATAATCAATATGTACTGTTCCTTTTCCTTGCATCATACCATTTTTAAATGTTCCTTGTAACGTTTCAGTAGTCTTGTTATTTGAATAGGTTAGAATTCCTTTACCACTAGCAAATCCATTAACACATTTGCCGGTCCATTGTACTTTTTCATTAGGTTTTGGTTCGGGATTCCAAACTAAACAACCGTTTTGAGCTTCAACATAAGATATTTTTATTTCTTGTTTATTGGCTAATAAAAAAGTGCCATTGATAGGAGATGAATTTTTGTAGATTCCTTCAAATTGGATAATACAGGTTTCACAGGGTTTATCTTTATAGATAAGTTTTACGAAACCGTATCCATTCATAATTCCATTTTTAAGCGTAATATTATTATAATTTTCGGTTCCTTTAGGAGAAAAAATTTTCAAAGTGCCCTTACCATTAGCAAAGCCATCTTTACAAGCTCCAGACCAATCAATTTGGATATTATTTGTAGTATTAAGCGCCCAAACCAAACAGCCATTTTTATCTTTTACAAAAGGTAATTTTTTAGTTTTACCGTTGCCAAAAGTTAATGCTCCTTCTATGGGATTTCCATTTTTATAAGTACCGGTAAATTGTACAATACAGGTTTCGCATGGTTTCTCTTTATAAGAAACCTCTACGATTACTTTGCCTTCTATTTTTCCGTGAATAAGTGTTGTGTTATTATAGGTTTCTGTTGCTTGTTTTGAAGATAGTTTTAAGGTACCATTACCATTAGCATATCCATTTTTACATCCTCCAGACCAATTTGCTTTGTCATTGGGTTGCGCATTAGGATTCCAAACGAAGCATCCATTTTGATCTTTGACATAATTTTTAGGATCATTTTTTAGCGTAGTAACCTCATCTTTTGAGGCAATACTTGCATCAGTCAAGATATTTTTTGAATTGGTTTTTGTTGAGTGTGAACAAGAAAACGTAACAGAGATTAAACCAATTAACATGAAACTAACTACTATTTTTTGCATAATTTTTAATTTTTTATTCTTTTCTTTTTTGTAAATCATTTTAAAAATTTGGTAATTAATTCAGCAACAATAGTGGTGGCAGCTTTTCTAATTTATAATTCTCTTTTAAAAAGCCCGACCTTATTTTTTTATCAGAAATTACCATAGCAGCTCCCAATGCTGTGCCTAATGGCGATTTAGAAGTTCGTATTTTATAATCTTGAAAATGATGTACCATGAGTTTTACATAGACATCATTATCAGTAAAGCCACCGTCAATATAAATTTGCTTGATGTCTTTATTAGTGCCTATTGCCATTTTTATGGTTTGTACTTGCAATTCCATGAGCTCGATCATTAGTTGGTGAAAGGCTTCCTTAAAAGTAGGAAAAGACTGTAAATCGGTCTTACTAATTTGTTTTCGTTTTAAGGTAATTCCTTCAAACTTAAAGTAAATTCCGGGCTTAGATATTAACTGTTTATATATTTTTCTATCAAATTTTATTGTTCTGTGATATCCATATTCTTTGCCATAAATTTCGCCTAATTTTTCTACTTGAATGCGATATTCATTTCCCATAAAAAAACGTGTGGCTTTTACACGTTTGCCATCAATACGCATATAGTTTAAACAGTTGTTTGCCAAGTCTTCTTTACTGAGAATTTCATCGTTAAACGGATTTAAGGAAATACTCCATGTACCTGTTGATACCAATAAAAAAGGTTTCTTTTTACTAAAAATATAAGGCAATAAAGCCGAAGAACTATCGTGAATACCTACACCTATCTTAATTTTTTTATGTTGATAGACCATGTTAATACTTGTTTTGGTAGAAACAATGGGGGGTAATTTTTCGTCAATGCCTTCTTCAATAACCCATTGGTGATAGGAGTTGGTTTTAAAATTCCATAAATTGGTATGGCAACCGATACTGGTAAATTCGCTTAGCGGAATTCCGGTAAATAAATAGGATAGATATTGCGGAAAGTGCAATGAATATTTTATTTGTTTAAAAACTTCAGGATTTGTTTTTTTTATCCAATACAATTGCATCCCTGAATTTAATGCTCCATTTTGGGGTGATGCTGTTTCGCAGGCAATTTCTTTTTCACCACCATATTTTTTATAAAAATGCTCAAGAATCTTTTTATGAAGTGGTTTTGTATAATTGTATAATGGTGTGAGTACCTTGCCATGTTTGTCTAAATGAATTAAACTAGCACCATAGGTAGAAAAATTAATGGCGGTAATATTATATTTTCCTGTTTTTAAAATTCTATCGAAACGTGTTTTTAGCCATTTTTTTAAAGCCTCTAAGTCTTCGGTAGGATAGCCGTCTTCATCTCTAATTTCATCAAAGTGAATATATTCACGATATACTTCTTGATAATTGGTATCAAACAAAAAGAACTTTTTGTTTGTTTTACCAATATCAAAAATGGCTGTGACTTTTTGTTTACTCATATTTTCCCATCCTAAATACTTCCTAAAGGGAAGGGCTTTTAGTTACTGTATTTTATATTCTGTTTTTGTAGACTTTCATATTCCGCCTTACCGTTCCCATTTGACTATGGTTACAAACCTGTAGCTTTCGTAGCTGTTCCTCGTTCTTTTATTAATTGATTTCTCACTTCAAAGTTACGAAAGGCTGCTATTGGGTCAATAGCGCCACCGCCTTGTAATCTCGCTTGTTTTATTAATGGGCGTACATCGATACGGTAAGCATCTTGTAATATTTCCTGACATTTGGTTACGTCATTTTCTTGTTGTGCTACTTTTAATGCCTTTTGGTCTACCAATAATGCTTGTGCATAGGCAATTAAAATGGCGTCTAATGATTGTATCAAATCTTCTAATGGGTCTTTTACATTATGGCTGGCATCTATCATCCACGCCAAGTCAGGATTGTTTTTGTTGTTTTCCATACCATAAACCAATTCATTAAAAATTAAGAATAAGGCATAGGGTTTTATAGAACCTACGGTTAAATCATCATCACCATATTTACTGTCATTAAAATGAAATCCGCCTAATTTCCCTTTCATCATCAAGGTGGCTACAATCTGCTCAATATTGGTATTGGGTAAATGATGCCCTAAATCTACTAAGGTAAATGCTTTTTTGCCGCAGCCTTCGGCGAGTAGGAGTGAAGTGCCCCAATCGCGAATTACCGTACTGTAAAAGTTAGGTTCGTAAGGTTTGTATTCAATAAATAATTTCCAGTCATTGGGTAATGTTTTATAAATTTCTTGTAAGGATATTTGTGTGTTTTGTAATGCTGTTTGAAAATTTTGTTGTCCCGGGAAATTTGAACCGTCGGCCAACCAAACAGTAATACTTTTTGAACCTAATTTTTTGCCTATTTGAATGACTTCAATATTATGAGCAATAGCTTGGTCTCTAACGGCTTTACTAACATTAGAAAGCGAACCGTATTTATAGCTTTCGTTGGCATCGGGTTGGTCTTGAAAAGTATTGGAATTTACAGCATCAAAAATAATATGATGTGAAGCTGCTAATTCTTTTATGGCTTGGTAATCGTTAGGAATATCCCAAGGAATGTGCAATGAAATGGCTCCTGCGGTTTGGGTGAGCATATGAATAAGCCCGATATCTTCAATTTTTTGTTCTAATGAAGAAGGCTCTCCTCCATAAGAAAATCGTCCGAAACGTGTACCACCGGCACCTAAGGCCCAACTAGGGATGGCCACTTGAAAATCGGCTAATTTCTGAATAACAACGTTGGTATCTATGCCATTTTTATCTAACTGACTTCCTAAAAAGTTGACTTGGTTTTTAAGTTCATCAATTAGTTTTGTATTAAAATCTAATAATTGTTGTTTGTTTACCTTCATGTTTCGTGTTCAAGGTTTCGTGTTCTGTGTTTTGTGTTCTGTGTTTCGTGTTATTGGTTTTGTTATCAATTTGCCGTTTGCCACTTTTAACATCTAACATCTAACTTCCATCTTCCATCAAAACTACCTCACAAAAGCATTTGGCATTCCTCCATCAATATTTAGTGTATTTCCGGTGCTTTTATCTAACATGCTAACCAGTGCAAATACGCCATTGGCAATGTCTTCGGGTAAAATAATTTTATTTAATAAATTTCGCTTTGCATAAAATGCCGGAAGTTCTTCAACTGTTATGTCATTCGCCCTTGCCCTGCCTTCTGCCCAGTCGCCTTCCCAGATTTTACTTCCTACAATCACTCCGTCCGGATTTATGGTATTGACCCTAATATTGTCTTTGGCAACCTCTGCGGCCAACAGGCGAGTCATGTGTTGCTGCGCAGCTTTGGCAGTACCATAGGCAATATTATTAGGTCCTGATACCAATCCGTTTTTACTGGCAATGTTTACAATATTTCCGCCTAGGTTTTGTTTTCGCATAATTTCAATACCTTTCTGCGCTATTAAAAATTGGCCTTTTACCAGTACATTTTGCAACAATTCCCAATCGGTTATAGTGGTTGTTTCCAGCGGTTTAGAAATGGCCAATCCGGCAGAGTGTATTATGATATCGACACCACCGAAATCTAAACAAGCCTGCTTATAGGCATTTAAAATAGAGTTGCTGTCAGTAACATCACATATTACCGTTGATACTTGGTCTTTTTTAAAAGTTGATTTGATTTCGGCTAAAGTATCTTTATGGAGGTCTGTCAATACCACATTGGCACCTTCTTGTACTAATTTATCAGCAATGGCTTTGCCGATACCTCCGCTGGCACCGGTAATAAAAGCGACTTTTCTTGAAAGTGGCCGCTCGGCGGGTTGCCGTTGTAATTTGGCTTCTTCGAGTAACCAATATTCTATATCAAATGCTTCTTGGCGCGGCAATGAAGTATAGGTTGAAATGGCTTCTGCACCGCGCATAACATTGATGGCATTGATATAAAATTCACTAGCTACACGTGCCGTTTGTTTATTTTTCGCAAAAGTAAACATCCCCACCCTAGGGAAAATAATGACTACCGGATTGGCATCGCGCATTGGAGGGCTATTCTTATGCTTACACGTATTGTAATAATCATTATATTCTTTTCGGTAGTGTTCAAATGCCGGAATAATCTTTTTAAGTACGGCATTTCCGTCAGACAAATCAGCTTCTGCATCAATATCCAATACCAACGGTTGAATTTTGGTTCTTAAAAAATGGTCAGGACAAGATGTGCCTAGAGGTGCTAATTTAGATAAGTCATTACTATTTATAAATTCTAATACCCGTTCATCATCAGTAAAATGGCCAATCATGGGTTTATCGCCAGAGCATAAACCACGTAATACCGGTGCTATTTGGGCAGCTTGATTTTTTCGTTCTTTTTCAGGAAGGCTTTTAACAAGCGGCCCACCGAAAACTTCAGTGTTTTGTATTTTATTTTCAATATATTGTGAAGCCGTTTCAATAACTTCCAAACTATTGATATAACATTCGTATGAAGTATCGCCCCATGTAAACAAGCCATGACTACCGAGTATCAATCCTCTGATATTGGGGTTTTTAGCTAAGCATCGTTCTATTTGTAATCCTAAGTCAAACCCGGGGCGTTGCCAAGGTACCCATCCCATGGTATCTCCCCAAATTTTTTTGGTAATTTGCTCACTGTCTTTCGCCGCAGCGATGGCAATCAAGGCGTCAGGATGTAAGTGGTCTATATGTTTAAAGGGCAATAATCCGTGTAAAGGAGTATCGATAGACGGGGCTTTGCTATTCAAATCATAGATACAGTGATTGAATAAGGCCACCATTTCATCTTCGTGTTCTAAGCCACGATACACATTTTTTAAGGCGCGTAGCTTGTTGACATACAATCCGGCAAGGCCGCTTCTGGTAAGGCTTCCGATGTCGCCTCCCGAGCCTTTGATATACATAATTTCAGTATCCTCTCCTGTTAATGGGTCTTTTTCAAGGGTTCGGCAACTGGTATTGCCACCTCCGTAATTGGTTATCCGTAAGTCAGCGCCTAAAAGGTTTGAACGATACAACAACAAAGCAATTTCATCACCTTCGAGTGCATTGGCTTTGTCGTTATCCCAAAGATAATCTACATAGTTGAATTTTTTCTTATTAATTATCATCAATGTATATATAGTATTTAAAGAGTAAAAATATTTTTATCAAATCTAAATAGCATCCTGTGCTGTACTGACATTTTTCTTTTAAAACATAAATTAAAGAAAAATTATTTATAATTTTACCATCATTTTAGTTAATATTAATTCCAAATTTTCATTCAAATCAACAGCGCATTTCAATGTTTGTAACTATTGATGAAAAATCGAGTAAACCTAAATACAAGCAAATTGTCGATGCCATCATTGCTAAAATTTCTGATGGAACTTTAAAGATAGGGGAAAAAATACCATCAATTAATGAATTGAGTGAAGATTCTTACTTATCGAGAGATACTGTAGAAAAGGCATATCGCCTTCTCAAAGAGCGAAAAGTAATCGTTTCTGTAAAGGGAAAAGGGTATTATACGGCAAAAACCGATTTAATTTCAAAAGTCAACGTTTTCTTTTTAGTAAATAAATTGAGTTCGTATAAAATGCGCCTCTACAATTCTTTTGTAAATAGTATGGGAGTGAATGCGCATGTAAACTTATTTATATACCACTGTGACGAATCACTGTTTTTAAACCTTATCAATAAACATTTAGGGGGCTATGATTATTATATTTTAATGAGCCATTTTAAAGATGAGAAGATGCGGTATATTGACTCAAATGAAACAATTTTAGAAGCTATACGCAAAATACCCACCAATCAATTGATTTTATTAGACAATCAATTGCCGCGAATTACAGGAGATTATATCAATATCTATCAAGATTTTAAAATGGATATCTACCATTCTTTAAATCAAGGGATTGATAAATTAGCAAAGTATAAGAAACTCATTTTGGTATATCCTACAAAATCAGAATATCCTTATCCGAAAGATATTATTTTAGGCTTTAAAAAATTTTGTATCGAGCACCTTTTTAATTTTGAAGTAATTGATCAAATTTATAAGGATATGGAATTTGATACACCCGAATGTTTTATAGTAATAGATGAAACCGATTTGGTATTTTTGGTTAAACAAACCCGCGAGAGAAACCTAACCTTAGGAAAAGAAATAGGTGTCATTTCGTATAATGAAACCCCGCTAAAAGAATTGCTCGGCATTACCGTAATATGTACCGATTTTAAAGAGATGGGAAGAACCGTGGCTGAAATGATTCTTCAAAATAAAAAAGCCAAGCTCAAAAATAATTTTACTTTTACCGATAGAAATTCGCTATAACTTCTTTTGAAAATTGCTATTAAAAATTTCTTTACAGGATAGCACAGGATAATCAGATAAAAAGATATGTATATCTTGTTACTTCGTATATTTATCTAAATTTAATACTACAAAAAAGGAAAAAAACGAATGAAACCAAGAGATAGAGTTTTAAAAGCCATCAATGGGGAGAAGGTAGACCGCCCTCCTGTTTTTATGACATTAACCCCTGAAGCGGCGCAAAAAATGTCAAAACATTTACAAGTTCCTTATGAAGAGCCCTTAGATTCGATGTTGTCAACCAGAATTTCACACATGGATTTACTGACAAAAATGGGCAATGATTGTGTGGGGGTTGCTGCAACGGCTCCGACAAATTTTCCGACGAGGATTATTGATAAAGAAAAAAAAGTATCTACCAATGAGTGGGGCATGAAATTTATAGATGTTGGAATCTATTTTGAATTTTTTGAATACCCCTTGGCACATGTTACTTCGGTAGCTGATATTGAAAATTACAATTGGCCTGACCCAATGGCACCGGGCAGGTTTGATGCCGCTGCTGCTGCCATAAAAAAATATGGTAATAATTACGCTATTGTAGCCGATTTAGAAACTTCTTTTTTTGAAACCTCTTGGTATCTGATGGGTATGGAAAAAATGTTGATGGATTTAGCCATGGAAGAAGAACACGTATTCGCATTGTTTGATAAAGTGATGAAAATCAATACCAAAGTAGGAAAAAAGCTGATAGAAATGGGTGTTGATATTATTTGGGCCGGAGATGATTTCGGTACACAACGCGGTATGATGATTTCTCCTGATATGTGGCGTAAAGTTTTTAAGCCGCGTATCAAATGGATGTTTTCAGAATTTAGAAAGGTAAATCCCGATATTAAAATAGCGTGGCATAGCTGTGGTTCAATTATTCCAATTATTGATGACTTTGCTGAAATCGGATTAGATATTCTCAATCCGATACAACCTTTGGCAGAAGGTATGGAGCCTCAATTTTTAAAAGATAATTACGGCGATAAACTCTGCTTCTTTGGTGGGATTGATATTCAAAGTTTAATGCCCAAAGGCAGTCCCAAAGAAATAAAAAAAGAAATAAAAAGGCGCATGCGCATTTTAGGAAAAGGCGGTGGTTATATTGTAGCTCCGGCACATAATATTCAAGACGATACGCCGGTTGAAAATATAGAAGCCTTTTTTGAAGCCGTAATGGAATATGGAGAAGGAAAAAGAGAATGAGCATAGCTTTAGTAATAAAAATGGAATATATCAAGGCCTGACAGGTTTTAAAAACCTGTCAGGCCTAAAGAAAAACAGTTTTAGGGATAGGGGAAGATTTTGATAAGTATTTAGTAAAATTATGAGTGGTAATGATAAACCAAATAGACAGTATTAAAAGCAAAAAATAAAATAAATAATGAGGATATATAGCTTTGTCTTAAGTCTTGGGTTTTAAAGCAAAGTGGCCTGACATCTTTAATTAAATTAGTATAAAATGATAGATTACGCACAGTTAAATCAATATATGTACGAAGGCAACACCGCTAAAGTACAAGAAATGATAAAACAGGCATTAGCCGACGGGCTTCCGGTGAATGAAATATTATCAGAAGGGTTGATAGCCGGAATGGCCGTATTGGGAGAAGATTTCAAACACAATATCTTATATGTACCCGAAGTATTAATAGCGGCAAGAGCCATGAAAGCAGGTTTGAATGAATTGAAACCTTTTTTAGGAGAAGGAGATGCCATTCAAAAACGAGGCACTGTAATAATCGGTACCGTAAAAGGCGATTTGCACGATATCGGAAAAAACCTCGTGAGCATGATGGCAGAAGGTGCCGGTTATGAAGTCTATGACTTAGGTGTTGATATTTCTTCAGATCAATTTATAGAAGCCGCACAAGAATACAAGGCAGACATTGTAGGGATGAGTGCTTTGCTAACTACTACTATGCCCTATATGAAAACCGTAGTCGATGATTTTAAGAAAAACGGACTCAATCATATAAAATTGGTAATAGGCGGAGCTCCTATCAATAAAGCCTACGCCGAAGAAATAGGAGCCGATGGTTTTGGTGCCGATGCCGCTTCATCAGTAGAAGTATTTCATCAACTGATGGATGCCAGCTAAACATAGCCTATGCCATCATTACAACACATATTCGATACTCCCGGTTTTAAAATTGGCGTTGAACTTATCTCAACACGTGGTACCATTTCACAAGAAAAAGCCAAAAAAACATTGTATTTCGGAGAACAGTTGAGCAAACAAAAAAGTGTCGATTGGATTTCTATAACCGATAATGCCGGTGGCCATCCTACGATTTCTGCTTCAAGTATCGGTAAGTCATTGCAATCAAAAGGAAAAGAAATTATCATACACGTAACTTGTAAAGATGCGAATAGAAACGGATTGGAAAGTAAGGCATGGAATCTTTCGAGCGATGGTTTTTCCAATATTTTGGCTATTACCGGAGATTATCCTGCCCCGGGAATTGGCGGTATCCCAAAACCCATATTTGATATTGACTCCGTAGCATTATTGTACTTATTAAACCGGCTAAACAACGGGTTAGAAATTGGTAAAAAAAAGAAATTACACCTTAAAAAAACCAATTTTTTTTTAGGCGCCGTAGTTTCCAATTTTAAAAAAAACGAGAACGAACTCATCCCACAGTATATCAAATTGTTAAAAAAAATTGAAATGGGAGCGCAGTTTATTATCAATCAAGTTGGATTTGATGCCGGAAAAATGAGTGAATTGATACGTTTTCAGCAGTATAAAAACCTAAATCATATCCATTTTATAGGAAATGTTTTCCTACTCAATAAATTCACAGTTAATCTATTTTATAAACATGCAATTCCGGGTATTGTCCTTACAGAAGCATTCTATAAAAAATGCCGACAAGAAATGGCAGCACCTGATGAAGGAAAACAATTTTTTTTAGAAACAGCTGCTAAAATATTAGCCATTTATAAAGGCTTAGGATACAAAGGAGGTTACTTAGGAGGTATTCATACCATTGAAGATTACGAAAAAATAATGGCCATTTTCAATAACTATAAAGAAGGCGATTGGAAAGAATTTATTAAGCAATTTCAATATGCACAACCCGATGAATTTTTTATGTTTGAAAAAGAATCCTCAGGTGTAACTACTGATATACTAAATATAGAACTGTTACAAAGAGGTAAAAAAACAAAGCACATAACAGTAAATTATACTGTTGCAAAGCAGTTTCATAAACTGATGTTTACCAAAGGAAAAAGATTTTATAATATAGGTGAAAGATTGTGTGCCAATACCAAATCAAAATACAATGCACCCGCATGGCTTTATAAAATAGAAAAGACAGGAAAGAAATGGATGTTCGATTGTAAAGACTGTGGTGATTGTTCTTTACAAGAAATAGCTTTTCTATGCCCCGAATCACAATGTGCCAAGAATCAGCGAAATGGGCCATGCGGAGGGAGTATCAATGCACAATGCGAAGTGAAAGATAAAGACTGTATTTGGGCACGTGCCTATGACAGGATAAAATATGACGGCGATATATGGAAATTATTAGAACACGTACCTGCTTTTCAAAATCATCAGTTAGAAAACACCTCCAGTTGGGGTAATTTTTGGCTTGAAAAAGACCACTGTACAAAATAAAATGCTCCTGCAAGGTTTTTAAAACCTTGTAGGTATAAAAAAGATTATTATATAAAATAAAAAAGCAAATAAAAAATAAACCAGTTCCCAAGACATACCTGAGTTCCTTCCTTTGGGACGGCTAGGATGGGAACTAAAACATAAAACCATGAACAAAATAGGAATCATAGGAGATTTAATCAACAATGCCTACGGTAGGGCACGAAGAGCATGGCAAGCTAAAGATATCAAAGGCTATCAGGTATTAGCCATTTCGCAAACCGAACAAGGTTCAGATTATTTAGATGTCAATTTAGACAGTACTAGAAACCTCAATGTAAAGTTAGAAGAAATCATTGCTTTTTTGCCCGACTTAATTCCCGCTTTACAAGAAGTATCATCATTACCGTTGTGTTTTGACCATCCCTCTTTGGCATTTCATCAAACCGCTATTGAAGCCTATAATTTTAAAAAATCACCTCCGCCGTTAATCAATTCTATTGCGGCTTCCCGGCGAGAATTAGAAGAGTTAATTGCCTTGGCAGGACAGTATAATGCTTCAGTACTCGCTATTATTTCAGAGCGGATGACAGCAAGTGGAGGAGCCCCTTGCGAAACGCCCAAAGAAAGTTATGAAACCGCACAATATTTTGTTGAGTTATTACAATCAAAAGCAGGGATTACAAACGGTCAAATATTCTTAGACCCCGGCTTACCACCGGTAGGTGCAGATACACAAGGCTTAGTAAATATGGGCTTAGATACCATACAATTAATTAGGGCAGATAAAAATTTAGAAGATGTGCATATTTCTGTTGGACTCTCAAATTTTGCTTGGGGAACACCAAAAACCATGAGAGCTTCTTTAGAACGTGCTTATTTGAGTATTGCCGTTGAACTAGGACTAGACTATTCCATTTCAAATCCAGAACACCATCCGCAACCCTTACCCATGGATGATGAATTAGTAATTGGTTTAAAAAGCGCATTACAACAAGGAAGGCCACTAGATGGAGAAACCATTGCTAATGCCGGATTTCGGCAAACCACTGCCATTTTAAATTTGGTTAAAGATGATGATGATTTCTAGTTGTAGCTTTGGTAGAGGTATCCGGTTAGTCGTCATTCCTGTCCCGAGACTTCGGGAGCAGGAATCCATAATATGAAAATTAAAAGCTGTTATTTATGATAAATTTTATCCGTTAAGTTTCAAAATAAAATTGCCAATATTCACCATACATAACAAAACCATTCAAAGCAAGGCAAATCAATCTCTATTTGATTTAGCAGAAGAATTATCGGTAGCTGTACCTTCCTCATGTAAAAAACAAGGAAAGTGTAAAGAATGCTTGATAGAGATAACATCAGGTTCAGAATTATTATCCCCCTTAAGTGATAAAGAGCAGCACTTATTGCCACAATATCGATTGGCCTGCCAGGCATATATTGAAAAAGAAGGCGAAGTAAAAGCCGAAAACCTTAAGAGAAGCCGTATAAAAATAGAAGAAAAAGGCACCACTGTCTCAGATAATATCGTATTGCAACCGGCAGTAATTAGAAAAGGAAATAAAATATATGTAGATGATATTTGTATTGCAGAAACAACAAGAACGCTATTCGGATTAGCCGTTGATATCGGTACAACCACTGTCGTAGTAAGGCTGATAGATATTGAAAACGGAAAATTAATGGCAACGGCATCTTTCGAAAACCCACAACACTTTGCCGGAAGTAATGTAATGTCTCGCATCGTATATGATACCGAACACGGAAAAAAAGAACTCAAACGTATATTTACCGCCCATTTGTCAAATACTATTTTGTCTATCTGTGACACTCCGACAACGATTTTTGAAGTTGTCATCGGTGGCAATACCACTATGAGAGATTTGTTTTTTGGACTGGATGTTTTTACCATCGGGCAAACGCCCTACAAATCGTTAACCGAATTTGATGTAGAAAAAAATCAAAAAACGACAACGTCAATTCAAAGCAATGCCAAGAAAATGCATTTACCCATCCATCCAAAAGCGCTAATATATGGTTTGCCTATTATTGGAGGCCATGTAGGAGCAGACACTGCCGCTTGTATCCTGGCAATTCAATTGATGGAAGAAGAAAAAACCATTGCCTTTATGGATATCGGAACCAATACAGAAATTGTCATAGGCAATAAATACCGTGCCATTACAGCTTCCAGCCCTTCAGGGCCCGCATTTGAAGGAGGAGAAATTACTTTCGGTATGCCGGCGTTTGACGGGGCTATAGAAAATATTCAAATAGAATCAGATGATATTATTAACATACAAACCATAAATCAAAAACCACCTGTTGGTATTTGTGGTTCAGGATTGATAGCTGTTTTAGGAGAACTGGTGCGTACAAAAAAAATTAATAAAGTAGGAAGGTTTGAAGATGGTTCAGACCGTTGGTATGCAGATAAAAATAAGCAAGTGTTTATCAATGAACACGATATTAATTTACTCTCACAAGCCAAAGCAGCAAATGTGGCCGCGTTGCAAATACTCTTTAAAGAATATAATAGAACCTTTGAAGAAATTGATACTTTTTATTTGGCAGGAGGCTTTGGAGAACACATTGATATAGAAGCCTGTATCAGAATCGGTTTGTTGCCCGATATCCCACGAGAAAAATATAAAAAAATAGGAAATGCAACCATAGAAGGATTGACAATGGCATTGCTTTCAAAACCAACACGATTGGCATTAGAGCGTTTTGTTAAAAATATCCGTCAAGTAAACTTAGAATCTGACCCCGCTTTTTTTGACCATTTTGTTGAAGGCTGCCTCTTTCAAAAAATAAAAGATTACAATACCAAAAATCATAAATAATCATAAAAATCAGCGTCATCAGCGTTCCATTAATATAAACATCAGTTAAACAAATAAACCCAAAACCTTAAACCCTGAACCCAAAACCCAAAACCCGAAACCAAGAGCCCAAAATGAAAATAAACATAACATTTCAAGATAAAACCCGCCAATTATCCATTAACCGGATACATTATATCCGCAGGTTGGGTTATCCCAAAAATTATGAAGTACCCGAACCTATCGAAAAATCGATGCAATGGGCGGCAAAATGGTATCGAGAAAAAGGAGACCCTTGGTTGCATGTTTGCCAAGTGGAGGTAGATTTAAGAAATGAGAAATTATACCTTCATAAAAAAGAAATAAAAGCCCCAAAAATATTCAAACGATTTCAAAAACACCATGTTAAAAAAGCCTTATTGATAGCTTCTACAGCCGGTATAAAAGTAGACGAAAAAACCACAGCGATGTGGTTATCAGAATATCCTGACCGGGCATTCTTTTTAGGCACTTTTGCCGCAAGTGTTGCCGAAGCTATTGTTAGTTTTGCCATAGAATATATTCGGCAATGGACAGCACAAAAAGGAATGAAAGCACTTTCGAGATATAGCCCGGGATTTCCGGGGTGGGATTTAAAAGAACAGTTTCTTTTGATGGAAATCTTACAACAAGAATCAAAAGGGCAGATACCCATTACCATTTCAGATACCGCTTTACTAACCCCGGTAAAAAGCCAATTATCCTTAGTGGGAATCTATACCGGAACCCAACATAAAGAACAAATAGATACCGAATGCTTACAATGTAATTTTATGGATTGTACTTGTAAAGACAAAGGAATGTTTGTAAAAAAATAAAGTATAAAACGTAAATATAAATAATAGATAAATTAATAATGATTGTCATCAGAGCCCGCCTGTGGTAAGCAGGCAAAGCTAAGAATCTTAAAACTAGATATTTAAAATAAAAACAAAAATAATGAAATTTAAAATTGGAACAGAAAACAAAGAAGCAGCACAAAAGTTAGCCCCGGATTTTCCTGACAACTCAGGCATAGGCGTACATTATATGGATGCCTACCTAAAACCGTTTAACAGCAAAGTAGAAGGAGAATACGAAGTAAAAGTAAAACGCAAAGGGCTCAAAGTCTCGTTAAAAATAAATGATTCCGTTGGCCATGGCTTGATGCGACGGCTTGCAGTAAGTACAGACCCTAAAGTAATGTTACAGGCCGCACTCAAAGAAGCAGCGGCAAATGCCGGCTATATTTATAGCCTTGAAAATGGGGAGTTTTGGTTTGAAAAGAATTAACCAGCAACACTACAACTTCAAGTCATGGTGTCACTATATTAGAAACCTCAATACAATACACCACAGGACAGCACAGGATAACAAGTTTTCTTTAAAAATTTATTATTGTATAGCAATTTATATTGTATATTTATTTTGTAGACTAAATTCAAGAACCATCTTGTCTTTGATAAGGTGGTTTCTTGAAAATATGATTGTGTAGCTACTTTTATATATGTACAATATACCGTATTAAATTTTAAAGCGAACTAAATGAATCATAATTTATCTCAAGAACAAATTGCATCCTATAGAACAAATGGCTTTTTAATTGTTGATGATTTTTTAAATCCTGAAGAAGTAAAACATTGGAAAACTACCATTGATAAAGCTGTAGCCGATAGAAAAGGAACCAAATTCCCACATTCAAAAATCAAATCGGGCGAAGATGACGGTATCAATCAAAATGCCGATTATTTCGGTAAAGTCTTTACCCAAATTATCAATCTGTGGATGACCGACGATGCCGTAAAGAAACTCATTTTAGACGAGCGTATTGGCAAAATGGCAACCGAATTAGCACAAGTTGACGGAATCAGAGTATGGCATGACCAATCATTAATCAAACAACCTTGGGCCAATGCCACCGCATGGCATTTAGATACGCCCTTTTGGTCGTTTAGCCACCGAGAAGCCCTGAGTATATGGATTGCTTTAGAAGACGTAACCTTACAAAATGGCTGTTTGTATTTTATGCCCGGCTCAAACCACGATACCGATTTTATAGAACCCGGTATCGGCGCCAATATGGGTGATATTTTTGATACGTATCCGAAATACAAAACCGTAGAACCCGTTCCTTCAGTAATCAAAGCCGGTAGTTGCTCTTTTCATAACGGATTGAATATCCATGCCGCAGGCGTTAATATGACACCGTATACACGCAATGCCATGACTTGCGCTTTTATGCCCGATGGCGCTACTTTTAACGGTAAGCAAAATGTGTTGCCCGATGATTATTTTAACACCTTAAAAATTGGTGATGTGTTGGATAACGAAGTACAAAACCCATTAATATATCATAAATAAAAGGTATGGATTTACATTGGGGATTTTACGATAAATTACGTCCGGCACAAATTGAAGCCATTCAAAAAGAAAACCCAATTGCCTATTTGCCTTGGGGAGCTATCGAATATCACGGCAATCACAATCCCACCGGTTTAGACACACACAAAGCACAACATTTATGTACAGATGTAGCTTCAAAAGTAGGCGGATTGGTATTACCACCGGTAAGTATCGCCGCCAATTTGATAAAATCATATCCCGGCGTAAATTTCCCTAAACATTCCATTGAGTTTTCAGAAAAGGTAATCAAACAAATTTGTAAAGAATATTTAGAACAATTGGCTTCCCAACATTTTAAGATTATCATGTTACTTTCAGGCCATGCCGGAGAGCCGCATTTGCAGATTTTAAGAGATACTGCCAATACCTATAATAAAAAACACTCCAATAGTTATTGCTGGGCATTGGCAGAATTTGACATACTACCCGATGCATTGCTGGTAGCCAATCATTCGGCACTCGGAGAAACCTCATTACAACTGTATTACGAACCCCAAACAGTAAATTTAGAGAGCCTGCCAAAAAATAGGGAAATTACATTAGAAACAGATGCCGTTTCCGGTGATGACCCCAGGCCGGCAACTTCTCTCAAAGGAAAAAAAATAGCCACAGCATTTGTAAAAAATGCATCCGAAAAATTAGAAGAATTAAAAAAGAAATATTGCTAAAGGCAATTAGCTAGTAGCCAAAAGTGAGCAACTATGAAATACAGAATATTAGGAAGAACCGCATTAAAAGTTAGTGAAATCAGTTTAGGTACATGGGCATTTGGCAATAATGTCTACGGCGGTGTTGCCGAAAAAGACGGCATCAATACCATCCATGCAGGTATCGATATGGGAATCAACCTTTTTGATACCGCACCACAATACGGTACTGACAAACAAGACGGCGTAGCCGAAATAGTATTAGGCAAAGCCCTTAAAGGAAGAAGGGATACCGTTCATATCTCGACAAAATTCGGTAGAAACCCGTGTATAGAAGGAGGCCGGTCATTATTTTATAAAGAACGAGTGATTGCCTCTGTTGAAGAGAGTTTAAAACGGCTCCAAACCGACTATATAGACGTGCTTTTTTTTCATTCGCCATTCTCACCCGATGAAATTAAAGATGATGTTTGGCAAGGCCTCGAACAAGTTAAAAAACAAGGCAAAGTACGGTTTGTAGGCCATTCAATATCTATGTTTCATCAAACCGAACAAATGGCAAAGCTATGGGCAAAAGAAAAGAAAATAGACGTAGTGCAAGTAGTATTGAGTTTGATGAATAGAGAAGCGCAACAACTCGTAGAAAACTTGTCAGAAAAATATAATATCGGTGTTTTTGCTAGGGAATGTTTGGCAAACGGATTCCTTTCAGGTACCATCACCAAAGATACTATTTTTCCTGAGGGAACCTTAAACGCCCGATATTCAAAACACGAATTGGCCGAAAGGGTAGACCAAGTAAATGCTTTTAAGTTTCTGATACGAAACGATATAACAAATATGCCACAAGCAGCATTGCGATGGGTATTAAGCCAAAAAGGAATTTCAACAGTGCTGTCAGGAGCAAAAAATAGTTTTGAATTAAAAGGTGCCATATCAGCCTCAAATGCCAAACCTTTTACAGAAGAAGAACTAAAGCTGGCAAAAGAAGTATTAGAAAAAGATTTTGAAGCGGCATAAAAATATATAATTGATAACTATAAAAATAAGAAAATCATAAATAGTACATTGAAATATGGGAGCACTCATAGGTTTAATATTACACGCCATCGGAGGATTGGCAGCCGGAAGTTTTTACATTCCGTTTAAACTCATCAAAAAGTGGTCATGGGAAACTTCTTGGCTCGTTTTGGGCTTTGCCGCATGGATATTTTCACCCATCATCATGGCTTGGTTAACAGTGCCCAATCTAGGTCAAGTTTTAACTGCAGCAGATTCTAAAACTAAATTTTACACCTTTCTATTTGGAATGCTGTGGGGAATTGGCGGCCTCACTTTCGGATTGGCCATGCGGTACTTGGGTATCGGCCTCGGAATGGCCGTAGCATTAGGGTTTACCGCTGCCTTTGGCACATTAATCCCACCCATTTACAAAGGTACTTTTACCGATTTATTGCATAGTGATGGCGGACTGGTGGTACTCAGCGGTGTTTTGCTGAGCCTTATCGGAATTGCCATTGCCGGAAAAGCAGGAATGTTAAAAGAAAAAGACTTAGACGTCAGCCAACAACAAGAAACCGTAGCAGAATTTAATTTGTCAAAAGGATTGATTATCGCTACCATTTCAGGAATTCTAAGTGCCAGTTTTGCATTCGGATTAGCCGCCGGAAAACCCATTGCAGCACAAGCCTTACAGCTTGGCGTGCCACATATTTTTCAAAATAATGCAGTGCTGGTATGGATATTATGGGGTGGATTTTTGACCAATTTTATTTGGACAATGACCTTGAGTTTTAAAAACAAAACCTTTGGCGATTTTACAGATAAAAATATTCCTACAAAGCCTAAAAATTACCTGTTGGCCATTGCCGGAGGTGTCACTTGGTATTTTCAGTTTTTCTTTTACGGAATGGGAACCACCTTTTTAGGGAAAAAATACGAATTTGCCAGTTGGACCTTACACATGGCATTTATCATTATTTTTAGTACCCTTTGGGGCCTGTATTTTAAAGAATGGAAAGGCGTATCAAAAAAAACCATGAAAACGCTTTGGCTAGGCTTAGCAGTCATTATATTTTCTACAATACTAATTGGTATTGGAAATAATATTAGCGATAATTAGCATAATTCGTGTCTAAAATAAAACATTCATAATTAAAAGAGAGTCATACAAGAAAATCGTTATATGAATGTTTAATTACACCGATAAAGAGCTATAATTATAAACGTATGAAACAAAAACTATCCATATTATTACTATTGATTACCCTAAGTAATTCTGCCCAAGAGAAATTTAGTTTAGAAACTGCTACACATCCGAGATTTGAAATTACCGATAAATTATGGCCGCAAACCATTGGAAAGGCAAGTGTGTGCTTGTGGAATGATGATAAATTGGCGGCTTTTACCTTAACGATAGATGATAATAACGAACAAGATATTCCGTATTGGAAACAATTACAAGAAAAATATAAATTTCCATTTACATGGTTTGTAATCACTCAAGCTGATAAACAATGGAATGTAAAAAATTGGAAGTTGTTTAAAGAATTAGCCGAAAGCGGAAATGCCATTCAAGGCCATGATGATAGAAACTGGTACGAGCACCCCAAAAAAAGCGAACACAACCCTACAATTAAAAAGTACAGAAAACGCCTGCAAGCAACAATTGATGCTGTAGAAAATCATATCGCAAATCAAAAATGCAGTACCTATGCTTATCCGTGGGGTGAAGGAAATGATAACGAAGTAATCAAAAAATTTATCGCTGCACGAGATGTTGTTGGTTGGCCTAATCAAGCCAATCAAATTGATTTCAAACATGTAAACAGTGTGTCTAATCCACATATTTACGGAAATAAAAAGGATAGAGATTATTACTTCAATGCCATTCTTACCAAAACCGATACCGTAGAAGGTGTCAATTATTATCGAGGTTGGTTGAGTACACATTTTCATCATATCACCTCCGATGAAGCCCACCAAAAAACAGATGAGTTTTTACAATACATCAAAAAAAAGGAAGATAAACTATGGGTAGCAACGTTTCCTAATGTAGTAAAATATGCACAAGAGTACGCTACACATCATCTAAAAGTGACTAAGAATACCAATAGCGAAATGGCTTTTTCTTTAACAGATGAAATGCTAAATAAAATTTATGATTTTCCTTTAACGGTTAAAATTCGTATTCCAAATAATTGGACAAAGATTATAGGCACACAAAACGGAAAAACGATTTCACAAAAAATAGTCACCTATAATCACAATCAGTATGCTTTGGTAAAAGCCATTCCTGATAACGGAACCGTAATGCTAAAAGCAACCCTTGATAAATCCAAATTAAAAAATAGCCCGATTTCACGTTTTGAGAGTACTACTTTAAGAGATGAATTTTATGTGCCAACAACAATTTCTACAGAAGCTCAAAAAATACTTCGTTCCAAAACACGTTCAGGACGTAATTTAGCACAAACACCAAAAGGAGATGCTCCCCTTAAGCAATGGATAAAACTTCAAGCCGTGTTTGATAGTTTAGTGTATATAGGGTTACAACCGATTAAAGATTATTACAAACCTAAAATTGATACTATTTTTAGTAACGGCATTAGAGCTTTAGATATCAAACCAAAAAATTATAAGGCGAGTGATAAACTTATTTTTTATATTCACGGAGGCGCCTATGTGGTCTATAGTCCTGATGTAACATTAGCATCTATGTTACCATTAGCTGATGTTTCTGGGTTGCGCATTATAGCAATTGACTACACACTTGCACCACAGGCAAAATTTCAACAAATGACAGATGAAGTACTCCAATTTTATAAAGGGTTACTTGAACAATACGATGCCAAAAACATTGCTATTTATGGAGATTCTTCTGGAGGGGGATTAGCAGCAAGCAGTATCCTTAAAATGAGAGATAAAGGTATCAAACAGCCATCTTGCTTGGTGTTATGGTCGCCTTGGACAGATATAGACCAAGTGGGAGATTCTTATTACACTTTAGCCGATAATGACCCTTCTTTAATATATGAGAATTTTTTAGAAAATGCCGCCTTGGCTTATGCACCAAAAAGTGAGTTTAAAAACCCCTATGTATCACCGGTTTATGGCGATTTCACTAAAGAATTTCCACCAACATTAATCCAAGTAGGCAGCAAAGAAATATTTTTAAGCAATGCCTTGCGCATGTACCGCAATTTAGATGATGCCAAAAAAACGGTAAAATTAGACGTATATGAAGGTATGTGGCATGTATGGCAAGGTCATTACCGGCTGCCCGAATCTAAAAAAGCAGTAGAAAATACCAAAAAGTTTATGTTTAAATATTTAAAAATAAAAGAATAAAATAACTCAAAAGCCATGAAGGAATAAAAAAAAGAAACCACCCCGGCTTTTTGCTTTGGCAAAACCCATCCTCCTCAAAAAGGAGGGGAGTTACGGGTATAAGTTAAAATAAAAGTAAAAAACAACGATAAGGTTAAATCTAGAAAACTCCTTCTCTAGAAAAAGGGAAGGTGGCTTTTGATAAAATCAAAAGACGGAAGGGTAAAAAACAGATAACTAAGAGTAAAGCTATTAAAAATTAGTATAGAGCATATAGGTGGTTAATTTATAGATTGTTAGCATTTTAATGTTCCAAAAAGAAGAAAATACAGTAATGTTATAACCCCAAGAACGAAAAAAACCATAGTATCATGCCGAGCCTTTCGTCTATGCTCAAGATAAACTAAAGTCGAAGCCTTAAAAAATAAAAACACATGAAAAAAATAAATTTCACTATTGTATTGGTTGCCACAATTATCTCAAGTTGTTCAAAAAAAGTGGTACCTGCCAATCCAAAAGCTGATAAAATTGTTTTTCAATTAGATTTTGAAAAGAATACCGTTGGTAATTATACAGATGATAAACTCCTAAAAGATATAGGAAAAGTTAATTGGAAATTACTCGAAGGGAGGGCAAGCATAGAAAAAGATTCTACACACGGAAAAGTATTAAAAGTAACCTTTCCTAAAGGTACTGTAGGCCCAAAGCAAGGCGGTATTCAATTTGATAAACCGTTGCCCAAAGCAACGGAGTACTATTTAGATTATTACGTACAATTTAAAGAAGGTTTTGATTTCGCTTTGGGCGGAAAACTACCCGGTTTGACCAGCGGTGGCGAAAAATATACCGGAGGAACACATCCTACCCATGGAGAAGGATGGAGTGCACGATATATGTGGCGCGAAAAAGGCGCTATCATACTCTATTTTTATTTTGTAGATATGAAACATCGCTGGGGAGATATTGTAGAAACGAATACTACCCTTGATACAGGCAAATGGTATCGAATTACACAACATTTAAAAATGAATACAGGTAAAAAAGCGAATGGAATTATGGAAGTTTGGGTTGATGGAAAGAAAGTGGTCGACCATAGAAATGTGAGGTACCGTTTTGCGCCGTTGGGCGATATTGATTCTTTTTATTTTTCTACCTTTCATGGCGGAAACACCATAGACTGGGCTCCAAAAAACGATTCGTATATTTATTTTGATGATTTTAAAGTCACCAAGAATAAACCGAACGGATTAGAGTAGGGTGTTAGAAGACAAAAGTCAAAATTTTATAAAAATTTCTCAATGAAATATTTAAAAGTAAGAACGCAACATTCAAAGTTTTTAATAATTGTACTCTTTTTACAATCGGTTTTTCTATTGGCTCAAGAATCAACCGTAAAAATTAACTATGAAGGCAAAGAGTTTACAAAACTCAAACACGCATGGACGGCGCAATGGATAACCCACCCTACCGAATCAACACTCGATGCACGAAAATTTTTGTATAGAAGGACATTCAATTTAGAAACTGAACCCGACAAATTTACCATTTATATCTCTGCCGATAATCGTTATCGTTTATATGTAAATGGCACTTATATTGTATCAGGGCCTTCTTCTGCAGATATCAATCACTACCGCTATGAAACACTAGATATTGCCAAACAGTTGCGAGTAGGAAAAAATAGCATTGCCGTAGAAGTGGTCAATTTTGGTGAATACCGCAAAGCCTCAACCATGACTTTTCAAAATGCATTTATTCTACAAGGGGCAAAAACAAACGCGGTAAACATTAATACCGGCAAAACGTCAAAATGGAAAGTGATAAATGACGGCGGTTTTCAAAGTATTCCGTTTGTCAGTGATTCCCTACGTGGGTATTATGCTGCCGGACCCGGCGAAAAACTGCTTTCTTACAAACATCCTTGGGGTTGGAAAACTATTGATTTTGACGATTCACACTGGAAAAATCCGAAACCGGGTACCGTAGAATTTGCCGTAGGGCGAGGCTTTTTATTTGGCAGTACCTGGTATTTGGTGCCCAGAGCCATTCCCTTTATGGAAGAATCAGTACAACGATTTGGTAAAATTGCCAGGAGTAAAGGCATACAAGTTACCGATGATTTTATCAAAGGCACCGGTAAATTAACCATTCCGGCACATAAAAAAGTATCTATTTTAATTGACCAGTTACATCATACCATTGGGCATCCGGTACTGCAATATTCTAACGGAAAAGGTAGCGAGATAAAAATTACCTATGCCGAGGCGTTATTTGATAAAAACTGGAAAAAAGGCAACAGAAATGACATCGAAGGAAAACATATTTTGGGATATTACGATATCATTGTGGCGGATGGCGGAACAGGTAGAAGTTTTAAGCCTATCGGCCAAAAGGCCTATCGATTTATTCAATTGGATATTGAAACTAAAAACGAACCTCTTATTATTGATGATTATTATGGTGTTTATACTGCTTATCCTTTTAAAGAAAATGCCAAGTTTGAAACCGATGACAACACCTTAACGGATATTTGGAATACCTCTTGGCGTACCTTGCGAAACTCTGCTGTTGAAGGTTTTATAGACCCCTATTATGAACAATTACAATATGTTGGCGATACCCGGATAGAAGCCATGGTTACTTTGAGTGTTGACGGCGATGACCGTTTGATGAAAAAAGCCATTGAAATGTTTGACAATTCGCGGCTGCCGATTGGATTGACAGCCAGTAGGTATCCGTCGTATATCGTACAAATTATTCCTACCTATTCACTGTTATGGATTAACATGATTCACGATCATTATCTATATAAAGACGACGCAGCATTCGATAAAAAATACATTCCCGGCATGAAAGCCGTATTAGATTGGTGGATGGCCAAAGTTGACGATACCGGAATGCCGACAAAAATGGAATGGTGGAATTTTACCGATTGGGCAACCGGTTTTCACAACGGAATTCCCGATGGTGCCGATGACGGATATTCAGCCTCTATAGCCTTACAATTGGTAAAAACCTTGCAATATGCTTCAGAGATGTTTTCTGATTTTGGTTACTTAAAAGAAGCGGCAAAATACGCGGCATTAGAAAAAAGAATACGAAAAAGTGTCGTTGAAAATTGCTATGTGGCCGAAAAAGGATTGTTTGCCGAAACTCCTAAAAAAGAAAAATTTTCACAGCATACCAATATCATGGCTATTTTAACCGATGCCATTCCACAAAATGAACAAAAAATATTGATGCAAAAAATACTTGATGCAAAAAATATGATTCAAACCACTATTTATTATAAGTATTATTTATTCAATGCCTTACATAAAGTAGGAATGGGCAATATGTACACGGGTTTATTAGACAATTGGACTAATCAATTAAAACAAGGATTGACCACTTTTGCAGAAACCGATATCGAACCCCGATCAGAATGCCATGCTTGGTCAGCATCACCCAATTATCACTTTTTAAAAATTATTGCCGGTATTTATCCGAAAAGCAAGCATTTTAAAGAAGTGATGATTGAACCCCATTTTAATGGGTTGAAAACATTTAAAGCCGTAATGCCCCATCCGAAAGGAGAAATAAAAGTTGAATTACATAAAAAAAGAAAAAAACTAATTGGAAGGATTACCTTACCGATAGGAACTACAGGTATTTTTAAGTGGCATGGAAAAGAAATACCATTGACAGAAGGATTAAAAGAAATTAAAATTAAAAATAACTAAAAATAGATTCTTTGGTCATTCCTCTCTCAGAATGACAGACGAATGTTTTTCAGAACGAAGCAAGGCAAAGTGAATCTGCCGCCGGCAAGGCAGGGAATCTCAATTAAACTAAATATACCATGAAGAAATTAAAATCACTAGTAATCATTCTCATTATAACCAGTTTTATTGCGTGTAAAAAAGATCAAAAAGACGATGCTAAAGCTGCTAAAATAGAAACAAAACAAGCGCTAATCAATCGTGTTTTTACCTTGGCGGGAAAACAATACGACAGCCTAATTCATCGGATAGAAACTAATAAACCTCTTTTGCAGCCACGCGGAATTACCGAAGATGGCAAGTTGCGTTTAAAGCCTTATCACGATTGGACAAGTGGTTTTTTTGCAGGCTCTCTTTGGTATATCTATAAGTATAATAAAGCAGAAAAATGGAAAAAGTATGCCAAAAAATTTACCGAAGCCTTAGATTCTGTAAAATATATCACCAATATGCATGATGTGGGTTTTATGTTAAATTGCAGTTACGGAAATGGCTATTTACAAACAAAAGACTCTACCTATAAACAGGTGTTGATAAAAGGGGCACAGTCTTTATCTACACGTTATCGGCCTATTATCGGAGCCATTCAGTCTTGGGATACAACCCCTGATATGGGTTGGATATCACAACGCGGTTGGGATACACCTGTAATTATTGATAATATGATGAATCTCGATTTGTTATATAAAGCTTTTGAGTTTACAAAAGATGCTACTTTTTACAATATCGTCACGCAACATGCCAATACCACGTTACAGCATCATTTTCGAGATGATTACAGTAGTTTTCATGTGGTAGATTACGATTCAAAAACCGGAAAAGTGCGTAGCAAACAAACCGCTCAAGGTTATAAAGACAGCTCGTCATGGGCTCGAGGGCAAGCTTGGGGTTTGTATGGTTTTACTCAAACTTATGTAAACACAAAAGATACGCTCTTTTTAAATCAGGCGAAACATATTGCTAATTATATTATGACGAACCCTAAAATTCCGGCCGACCATATTCCGTATTGGGATTATGATGCCCCTAAGATTCCTAACGAACCCCGTGATGCTTCAGCAGCAGCGATTACCGCTTCGGCCTTATTAACTTTACAGCAATATGTTCCTGAAAAAAGAAAGCAGATGATATCTTATGCAGAAAGCATTTTACGCAGGTTGTCTTCTAAAGATTATTTGGCTAACTATGGCGAAAACCAGGGGTTTATTTTAAAACATTCAGTAGGTAATATCCATACCGGTGAAGAAAATGACAAGCCGTTAAATTATGCCGATTATTATTTTTTAGAAGCATTGTCTAAATGGAAAAATAGCAAATAATTTGTGAAGTGAGAAGTTAGGAGATGGAAGTTCAAGGCCTTCCAATCTCTTAGCTCTCTTATCGTTATTTCCATTCAAAAACTTGAAGTATATCATTATTATTAGCAATTAGGATACACTTTTTGCCTTTGATGGTGATTGCCTTCATATTTTTTACATCTTTATCAGCCAAAAACCCTGAAGTATTTAACGAAACAGAAGAAAGCCCATTATTGGTATTTTTTAATAACAAACCTATAGAAGCGTCATTGCGAGGTGTTTCGGCTTCTGAAACGAATAAATTTCCAGCCACTAAAATATCTTTTTTTCCATCACAGGTAAAGTCATCAGTAATGATGGTATTGATGGATGAAAATTGTGCTTCAGCAGGCAATGGCGTACTTTTAAAAGTACCGTTGCCTACATTTTCTACATAAAGAGAGGCAAAGGTTTGTGCCTTGTAATGGAGTCCGTTTTCTAACTTATCCTCTGTATAAATAGCTACCAAATCGGCATTTGCAAACTTTTTATAGTTTTCAAATTTCTTTTCAATTGCCGGAATTTGTTGCGAAGAACACTGCCTGCCCCGTACCGGAAGTTGTCTTTTTCCTTCGTAGTAACCCAATACAATATCCAATCGGTTATTGTTGTCAAAATCATTGGCATAGACATCAAAGGTTTTTTCTGGCGAGGCTTTGTATTTATAATTCAGGCCTAAATTGCCCACTATAAAATCGTTATCGCCGTCATTGTCAAGATCGGTTTTTTCAATGCTATACCACCAACCGACAGTATTTTTCAGGTTCTTTTGGGCGGAAACATTTTTAAAACTAGCCTTGTCATTTTCGAGAAAAGTAATTGGCATCCATTCTCCCACAACAATAATATCCAGGTCATTGTCATTATCAAAATCGATGGCGATGGCATCGGTTGCCAATCCTAATGCTGTAAATGCCGGTGAATTACCGGTAACATCTTTAAAACGTACTTGACCAGTGCTACTGATATTTTCTAATAGATGGCTTGTGGCCGGAGTAGGATATTGTTGCGGCACCAAACGGCTCATAACGAACAAATCTAAATCGCCATCATTGTCAAAATCTATCGGAATGGCTTTTGAACCACTCTCATAAAATTGTGGTATGGCAGTTTCACTTTTTGTAAAATTTCCTTTACCATCGTTAAGATATAATCGGTCTTTATATTCTTTTGAATGTTGAGCAAACTCATTGCCACCGCTAACTACATATAAATCTAAATCGCCATCATTATCGGCATCAAAAAATAAGCCATCTAAATCTTCTTGATTTTTATCATTTTCAAAAAGAGGAATATTTGTTTGAGTAAATTTTCCGTTTTTATCTTGAAAAAATAAAGCACCACTTTGCCTATATGCGCCGCCAATCCAAAAATCATCCAATCCGTCATTATTGACATCACCTACGGTAATTCCAGGGCCAAATTGTGACATTTTATGAGGTAATAATGGCTCTTTAGAATAGTCAAAGTATTCATTTTCTTTATGTTGGAAGCCTATATTAAGTATAGCGGTAATGTCTTTAAATATTTTTTTTGCTGTTAAATACCGATTTTCGAAAGCACTTTTTGTAGCGTTTTTGTAGTCTAGTGTTAAATTTTGATTGGTTTTTATATTCGTTAGTTTTTGTTTCGCGCCGTCTGTCCATTGAACGATAAGTGAATCAATGGTTTTATGATTTTGTACGCCAAAATGCAACTCCGGAGCTACAGATGATTGATACCCTCGCGTAAGTATTAACTCGGCTATTTGAAGTTTACCATCATTATATATTTTTACAGTATTGCCAATGCCTAATTTGTTTTGAGGTGTTCCGCTAAAGTTAATGGTAAGATAATTGGCATTTTTATTATTTTCTGAGGTGTTTTCATAAAAACCTGCTTCTTCATCAATGTTATTTACTACCAAGTCTAAATCGCCATCATTATCAAAATCGGCATAGACAGCACCATTAGAAAAGTTTTTATCGCTAAGGCCCCAATCTGTACTTTTATTTGTAAAAGTTAAGTCGGTATTATTATGAAATAAATAATTTTCTAGCGGTTCTGAAGGCATTTTTTCAATGATTTTATAATCATTTTTTTGAGGTTCTTCGCTTGATTTAAAATAAATACTTTTTTTAAATTGGTTGAAAAAATCTTTGTTATGGATATCTCTTCGGGTACCGTTTGAAATAAATAAATCTTTATAGCCGTCATTATCAAAATCGGCAAAGAGTGCAGCCCAACTCCAATCGGTAGATTTAACACCTGCATGGGCAGCAATATTGCTAAATATTGGAAGGCTGTCATTTGAAAAGCCACGATTTAACTGAAGTGTGTTGTACATATATTGATGATGTAAGCCTAAATCTATAATCTCTTGAAAATTATGCGGATTCATACTTGCCATATTCTCTTTAGAGCGTTTATGCGAACTCGGAGACATGTCTAATTGTGCGATGTCAAATAAACCGTCATTGTTAAAATCGGCAATATCGGTACCCATTCCGTAAAAAGATGTCTGGTGGGTAACTTCTTTGCTTTTTTCTGAAAATGTTCCGTTTTTGTTATTAAAATAGATAAAATCAGGGCTGGCAAAGTCATTTGAAACATAAATATCTTTGTACCCGTCATTGTTTATATCTGAAACGCTCACCCCAATACTTAAGCCAAAAGACAGTAAGCCTACTTCTTTAGTAACATCAGTAAAGGTTTGGTCGCCATTATTTTTATAAAAATGACTTGACGATTCGTATACAGGATTTCTCAATAATGATGCGTAATAAGCAACAGGGGTTTTAAAATGAGTTATCGGGTAATTGATGACATAGAGGTCTAAATCGCCATCATTGTCATAATCAAAAAAGACACTTTGCTCTGAACGACCCTTATCTGCAATACCATATTTTTTAGCTTCTTCTTTAAAAACAGGAATGCCGTCTTTATTAATTCCTTGGTTTACCAATAATTTATTAGTGTATGGAGGTGTTTTTCCGCCTACACTTACGTAAATATCTAACAAACCGTCATTATTAATATCGATAGTAGTAGTACCGGTAGACCATACGTTTGGCAAGGCTGTATGCGATGATTTTGTAACTTCTTTAAAGTTGAGTTTCCCTTGGTTTAGGTACAATTGATTGCCTACCATGTTTCCGGTAAAATAGATATCAGTAAGGTTGTCATTATTAAAATCTCCTACAGAAACGCCCCCTCCCATATAAATGTATTGAAAAGTAAAATAATTTAAGGTTTCGGTTTCAACCAATTTATTGTTAAAATGTATGTGGGTACTCGATGACTTTTTTTGTTGGAATAATTTTGTACCGCCTTTTTTTAGCGCCTCTTTATCAGTACAAGAAATAATTAAAAATAGAAGTGAGGATAAAAACAATTTTCCAACAAGAATTTTCTGTAAAGAATTCATTAAAACTATTCTTAAAATTAGAAATTACAAAGGTAACGAATAATACTATTTATCATTAAAAACCATCTGCTAATAATTGGGTTTTTCAATAGAATTTTAAAATAGAAACGAGCCACACCTAAGGTAATGCCAGCGTTTTATTTTTTTTGGGAAACAAAAAACTGACTTCTAAAAAAAAGCCAGTTTTTTATTCAAATAACTAATTCAAATCTAATATCCCGGGTTTTGGTCAGCAGAGGATAATGATAAATTGGTGTCAAATTCTTTTTGCGGAATTGGCAATAAATAGTGTTTTGACGGGTCGAATTTGCTTCCGAGAACGTCTTCTATCATTCCCCATCGCATTAAATCAGGAAAACGAGACTGTTCGCCGGCAAGTTCAACCCTACGTTCGTGTACCAAAGCGGCAAATACTTCTGCTTTGGTAGTTACAGGGAAGGTGGCATCCATAGCGGCAGTGCCATAATTGGGCATATTTACCCTATCCCTTACTTGGTTTATCAAACTAACTGCAGTGGCGATATTACCCAACTCGTTTTCTACCTCTGCAGCCATTAATAATACATCGGCATAACGCAGTACCCTGTGATTGATATCAGAAAGGCCATTCAAGTCAGAATTGTCTTGCCCGTAGGTTTTTTGATATTTTCTCCAAAAGGCATTGACACTACCCAATTGTGCTGCGGTTACCGTATTGGCACCACCGATGCCATACGAATCTCCTGCTGTAAAAAAACTAGCACTAAACCTTGGGTCGCCGGCTTCAAATTCGTCTAATAATTCTTGTGACGGGTCATTATTGTGAAAACCACCCAATCCGCCATATTCTGCAGACCTAAATGAAGTTTCGGTAAAACCATTGTCTTGCCCGCCCCAATCTACATAGGCCCAAGGATTGCCTCCTTGATACGTAAACCTTACTTCGAAAATCGATTCTGAATTATTTTCGGTTTCTGTTTTATAGTTGTCAAAATAATCGGGAGTTAACGAAAATTCACCACTATTGATTACTTTGTCGAAGGCTGTTTTAGCCATGGCATAATCTTTTCTGTAGAGATAAAATTTTCCTAATAGGGCATTGGCCGAACCTTTGGTGGCCCTGCCGGGCTCTTCGGTAGATTTTGTTCTTAATTTTTCGGCAGCATCTGTTAAATCACTAACAATTAAGGCATAAACATCTTCTTTTGGCGATTTTGATTGCCCGTTAGGGCTCACTTCTGCGGTGGTATATAACGGAATATCCCCAAAGCGTTCTACTAATAAGAAATAATAAAAAGCCCTTAAAAATTTAGCTTCGCCAATAAATTTATCTTTTAGTTCTTGTGAAGCCACACTTTCTTCCAAAAGGTTAATATTATCTTGGTGGTCAAGAATAAAATTAGCTCTTGAAATACCGTTATAAGCATTTTTCCAATATAAAAAGATATCGTTGTTGCTTGCTGTAAAGGTATAATTGATAAAGTCTAAGAGATCGGGCGTTCCGCGTTGTGTTTGTGCATCATCTCCCATATAGTCATACATATAAAACAAATACCTGCCGTATAATCCTTGTGACTGTAGAGGAGAATAGGTACCATTCATGGTTTGTTGTAATTCTGCTAATGTTTTAGGAAACGTTTCAGAAGAAATCCCAGAGCCGTTTGAAAGTTCTAAATCATCCGTTTTACACGAATTAATCAGAAATATAAAAGCAGCGAGGATTAAAATATATTTTTTCATAATTTAAAAAGTTAAAAATTAAAATGTTATTTGCAGGCCGGCAACAAAAGACCTAGACAGAGGGTATTGCCCTCTATCAACACCCAGTTCACTATTTTGGTCACCGGTAACAGCTCCAATACCCAATGAAGGGCCTACTTCAGGGTCATAACCTGAATAGTTAGTTATCGTAAATAAGTTTTGTGCACTTATATATATTCTAAATTTCGTTATAGAACCACCGGCAATGTTTTGTAAGGTAGACGATGGCAAATTATATCCTAATGAGGTGTTTTTAAGCCTGAAATATGAACCGTCTTCAACGTATCTGTTTGAGACCCTTGCATTGTCATTAGGGTCATTTAATACGGCTCTAGGCTGTGTGGTTGAAGGGTTTGAAGGTGTCCATCTGTTTAAGACTGCCGTACCGGCATTTGAAAGCTGGGCGGCTCCGTCTAAATAATAACGGGTAGCATTAAATATTTCATTTCCTGAAACTCCTGTAAATAAAATAGTCAGGTCGAAATTTTTATAATTTCCGTCAAGCGAAATCCCGTACGTAATATCCGGAAAAGGATCGCCCAATACAACCCTGTCATCACCATCAATAGTACCATCACCATTGACATCTTTAAAACGGATATCACCGGGGGCGGCATTATTTTGAGTAGCAGCGGCATCAACTTCTGCTTGGTTTTGAAAGATACCATCGGTTTGCCATCCGTAAAAATGCCAGAGGGTTTCTCCTTCGGCTATTCTTGAAATAGGCCCATTTGCCAATACATTGGGTTTATTGCCATTAAACAGTTGTTCAATATTAGGAGCCAACTGTGTCACCTCATTATTGGTGGTACTCAAGTTAAAATTGGCTGACCATGTAAAATCGCCTTCGTTATCGCGGTAGTTTAAGTCAAATTCAAAACCATCAGTAGTCATACCGCCAATGTTTGTAGGCGTTGGGTTTGGCACTCCTACCGAGGCAGCGGGAGGCAATGATACAATTAAATCGTTACTGGTATTGTTATAATATTCAGCACTAAAAGTAATTTTGTTATTTAAAAAGCCTAAGTCTATCCCTATATTGGTTATTTCTGTTTCCTCCCATTGTAAATCAGGATTGGGCAATGAGCTAACCGCCAACGCAGGGGCATTGCCATAGAAAAAGTTGGCTAATAAAACAGATTCAAAACTGAAATCGCCGGCACTTTTATCATTTCCTGCCAATCCCCAACTTCCTCTAAGTTTGAAATTATTTATGAAGCCATCAGGATTAAAAAAGCCTTCTTTACTGATAACCCAACCGGCGGCAAAGGCAGGGAAATTACCCCATCTTTTATTAGCGCCGAATCTAGATGAACCGTCACGCCTGAGCGATGCTGCGAGAATATATTTACCGGCATAGTTATAATTTATTCTTCCTAAATATCCAATTCTGTTATAGTCTACAGACCTTGCGCCACCAGACAACCCACCGCTTAAATCTTGAATTCCGAGGTCGGTAGTCCCCACACCGCTTAGTGTTGTGGTTCTCCTTTTTCGTTGCTCTGCCAATGCTAGCACTTCAATATTATGGTTTTCGTTAAGTGTCTTTTTAAATTGAAGGCTATTTTGAAAAGTAATGGTATTTACTCTGGCATCAAAATATGAAAGCCGTGTGATGAGTTGGTTGTGTAAACTACCGGCAACACCAAAAGGCAGCTCTGTTTTTTTGAATTTATTATCAAAGAAATTTATTCCTGCATTTACTTTGTATTCTAAGCCTTCAATAATTTTTACTTTGGCATACATATTCCCTAAGAGGTTTATTCTCTTATTTTTTTGTATTTCCCTGTTTAGTGTCCTTACCGGATTTCGTGCCGTATTGATATCGTCATTAGTCAATTCATTAAAGCCTCCTATATTATTAGGATTTAAAATTGGCAAATACGGAGCTATTCGAATGGCATTTTCTAATGGTGAAACACTAAAAGCCAAAATTAACGGGTTTTGTTCTGTATAGGTAACTCCTAATGATTCACCAAAAGTAAAACGGCCTTTGCTAAATTCACTGTTCATTCTAAAGGTATATTTATCCAATGAACTGTTTAATAAAATACCATCTTGTTTTTGATAAGCGCCTGATAGCCTAAAACTCGTATATTCACTACCGCCTGAAGCACTCAATTCATAATTATTTGTGGTACCGTCTTGAAATATGGCATCTTGGTAATCTACATTGGTATTGATAACAGTTTGATCGCTAAATATTGCCGGTACTGTGGCATTCGGATCGGCATTTAATATCATATCAGTAGCATACGAAATGTATTGCTCTGTATTTAATAGGTTTTGCGTTTCGGGTTTAAATTGCGTTCCTAAATACGTATTAAAGTTAAAAACAACTTTCCCTTTTTTTCCTTTTTTTGTTTTAATGACAACAACTCCATTGGCACCTAATGATCCGTAAACCGCTGTGGTTGAAGCATCTTTTAAAACACTAACCGATTCGATATCACTGGCATTTAAGTTTGAGATATCATTTACGGTAATTCCATCTACCACAAATACAGGGTTATTATTTTCTAGGGTGCCTATACCTCTAATCCGTACCGTTGGAGAACTACCGGGCGAGCCGTTATTGATAACGGTTAGCCCTGATGCCCTACCTTGTAAGGCTTCTACTGCATTGGTAGAAGGTATTTTTACCAAATCTGCAGCTTTCACCGTAGAAACAGCTCCGGTAATATCACTTTTCTTTTGAGAGCCATAACCAACCACCACAATTTCATCTAATGTATTGGTGTCTTCTTGCATAGTAATATTAATGGTGTTACTATCTCCAACGGTTACAGTTTGAGTTTGCATGCCTACAAATGAAAATTGTAATACGTCACCTTTGTTTGCCAAGATGGTATATTTTCCATCAAAATCTGTTTCGGTACCATTGGTAGTACCTACTACTAAAATGTTAACGCCCGGAAGTGGTGTGTTGTCACTACCTACAACCGTACCTTTAATTTCTTGTTGTTGATTGATTGATGCATTTGGAGCAGCATATAGTTGGGAAGTAAACGCTAATAATATCACAAATGATATTTTTAAAAACCTGAACTTTCCTTGAACATTACTACTTTGAGTATCAATTCTTTTTTTGAAGAATCTTTTCATAAAAATTAATGTTAAGTTATTGTATAATTGAATTAGTCTCTAATTAGTAACAATATTAAAGATAACTTTATCGCTAATTATCCTGTACTATCCTGTTAAGGGATTGATTGTAATTATCCTTTACAGGCACTTTGATGGTAGAAAGATATGGTTACCGGCCTGCCTTAGGTTGGCAGGCTTGCATTGAAGTAATTTTTTTAAAAACCGGAATTGGGACTTTCAGTTTGCAGTAGCAGGGCGTAATTTTTATCAAATAGAGGCTAAGCCGGAAGGTTTCTTTTATGGGTTGTAGAGATACATTTTATGTCGTTAGCGTTTGATACCATTTTATAATATTTTCACCTATTTCATGTGGATAATCTTCTTGGATAAAATGGGTGGCTTCCCCTAACAAGATATCCGTTAAGTTTGGGTAACTCTTTTTAACTTCTTTAACAGCCTTGGGTTTTATTAAAATACCCGGACTTACCCAAAACAATAATTTAGGTAATTTTGTTTTTTGCAGCCATTTATGATTTTCGTTTGCCAGATTATAAGCGTCTTTGGGTTTTCCGTTTAACGGAAGAAATTTCGGAAATAGGTATACGGGAATCCTATCCTTTTTATGTTGAAACGGTTTGCTGTAATATGCTTTTTCTTCTTTTGTTAAGTTGCGATTAGACCCTAGCTTGAGCAACACGGTTTGCACAAACATATTTAAGTTGACATTCATAAATTTGCCAATTACCGGTGTTCTGAATAACCTAAAAACGGTACGGATAGGTTCATAAGCAAAGTCTTTCCATTTCATTGGTTTTAAAATACCTTCCATAAATACCAATCCTTTTATTTTATCTTCATTTCTTCTGGCATACGACATTCCTAATGCGAGTCCCCAATCGTGGATGACAAAAACGATATGATGTAATTTTAATGTATTGATAAAGGCATCGCCATAGGTAGCATGTGTAGCTAAGCTATAATCTAAGGTTGGTTTATCTGATTTTCCGAAACCGATCAAATCAAAGGCGATAACCCTACCTTTTGTTTTTAGGTAGGGAATAATATTTCGCCATAAGTAACTCGAAGTAGGATTGCCATGAATACAAACAAAAGTGGTTTGATTCGGTATGTTTGCGTTGTTCTCGTCAATATAATGCATCTTTACTCCGTTAATTTCAATAAATTTTGATTCAAACGGAAAGTCAGCAGAAATAGCTTTTTTCATATGTTTTTATTTTTTCAAGAACCTATGGTTCAGTCATTTAGTTATTCCGATGGATAGGCCATTGCTTGCCAAATGCCCATTATGGGCTTTCATAAGTGGTTAAGATTTGAAATTATCTATATTTTCTAATAAGAATTGCGCAAAAGTCAAAGGCTCATTTCCTGTAATATTTTTAACGGCATCAGTAGTGTAATTAAATTTGCCATCGGCAATATCTTTGCTGAATTCTTGTAAATGTTTGGCTAAGAAATCATTTATATACGGATCGTTTTTCATGGCTTCTATCCAATAATCAACAGGAATTGGAACATATGCAACTTTTTTGTTCAATACCCTGCTAATTTCATCGGCTACATCATCACCAGAATAAATGCTGCTTCCGGTAAGGATGTATTTGTTGCCTATGTGTTTTTCAGGTTGTTTTGATAGTAGTATTTCGGTTATTACATTGCCAATATCTCGAGGATGAATGATAGTATATTTGGCTCGTGGGTTCGGAAAATAAAAGTTGCTTTCTGTTTTTACCGTTGGTCCTGCCATATTCATATAATTTGAGGCGAATAATCCGGGACGGATATGTACGGCGCCGATACCGGCCCAATCAAAAATATCTTCGGCTATCAAATGGTTTTGAGTGGCAGGACTCGATGAGCCTTCATGTACATTCATTTGCGACATTACAACGGTGAGTTCAACTCCATTTTCTTGAGCCGCTTTTGCAAAATAACCGGCCGCTTTTGGTAAATAATCTTTAAAAGGATGGCAGAAATAAGTTCTTTTAATGCCTTTTAATGCCGTTCTTAGTGAATTAAGATTCAAAAAATCACTCGGAATAATTTCAACGCCCATGGCTTCGAGTTGCTTACTCCTGTTATCTATTACGCGTACCATTGCCCTTACATTTACACCCTTAGCTAATAAATTTTTGATAGTATACTTTCCTGTTGTTCCGGTAGCACCGGTTATTAAAATGGTTGTTTTCATATTCGTTATGTTTAGTTTATAAATATTTTATTATGAGTTTATCTTCAATAAGCCGTAACAGTATTTTAAAGAGTTCTACATTCAGAATTAAAAATGAAGTTGCATATACAACATTATATTTAAAAATTTTTAGTAAGAGATGTCTTGCATGGTGCAAATATATAATAATATGTTGTATATGCAACATAAATATATATTTATTTGCAGATAAAGAAATAAAAATATGACTCGCTTCGGTAAGGCCATTTGTTTTATTGCATACTATCCTGCCTAACCGCAACCTATACCGATGCAAGGCTCTAAAAAGAAACAGCATAGTGTTAAGTGACCAAAGCCAACGACATAGGCTCAGATTAAAAAAAGGCGATGGCTACTGAAACCAATGCTTATAAGACTAGAAAATATCGGCATCGTTAAACTATTCTGAAGAAATAACCTTAAATTTGTATCAAATTATAAATTCAAAAGAGACATGCTTATAATTGGAATTGCCGGCGGAACAGGTAGTGGTAAAACAACGGTTGTCAACCAAATTCTCAATGAGTTGCCCAATGAAGAAGTAACCGTCATATCGCAAGATTCTTATTATAAGGCTACTGACCATTTGTCTTATGAAGAGCGTACAAAGATAAATTTTGACCATCCGAGGGCGATTGATTTTGATTTGTTAGTAAGGCATTTAAAAGCCCTAAAAAAGAATAAAACCGTAGAACAACCCCTATACTCTTTTGCGAAACACAATAGGACGAAAGACACCATTAAAACACATCCTAGCAAAGTGTTGATTGTAGAGGGTATTTTAATTTTTACCCATAAAGAGTTGCGTGAAATGTTAGATATTAAAGTATATGTTCATGCCGATTCTGATGAGCGGTTGATACGCAGGATGCGCAGGGATATTCAAGAGCGAGGCAGGGATATGGATGAGGTTTTGCAACGCTATCAAGAAACCTTAAAACCGATGCACGAACAGTTTATTGAACCTACCAAAACCTATGCTGATATTATTATCCCGAATGACCGGTATAATACGGTAGCGGTTGATATTGTACGCACTGTAATTAGTGAAAAGCTATAATAAGATATGACCTTCAAACAATTTAGAAATCAGAAGATTGTAAAAATTTTAAGCAATAGGTATGTGCTTATTTTTTTAGTCTTTTTAGTTTGGATGTTATTTTTTGATGAAAATTCATACATCAATCACCGTGAGTTGGATAAAGAAATTAACAAACTCGAAAAAGCCAATTCATATTACAAAAAAGAAATAAAACACGATGCTAAGATTATCAAAAATTTGGAGAATCCCGACTCATTAGAACGGTTTGCCAGAGAAGAATACCAAATGAAAAAAAAGGATGAAGATATTTATATCATCCAATTTGATTCAGTTAAAAAGTAATGTATGCCTAATTTTTTATTTAGTGAATTCAGTCCCGTTTCTGCCAAACAATGGAAACAAAAAATACAAGCAGACCTCAAAGGTGCCGATTATAATGAAACCTTGCTTTGGAAAACTGATGAAGGCATTACCGTAAAGCCTTTTTACCATCAAGACAACTATGAAGCCTTGGCAGTTCCTGAACCGGCCTATCCGTTTTCTAGTTGCCAAACTATTTTTATCACAGATGAACAAACAGCAAATTTTTTAGCCAAAGATGCCTTAAAACGCGGGGCTACCTCCTTACAATTTGAAGCCAATAAGCCTTTTAATATTGATAAATTATTTGATGGTGTTGCCGTTCCTACAAACTTATCCGAAGGCGAAACAGCAATAAGAATCCATTTTAAGCTAAACTTCTTATTAGAAAGTTGTGTATCCGAGCTCATCGAAAAAACGGTAAAAAACAGTATTTTTTTGAATATTGACCTTATCGGAAACCTTGCCAAAACAGGAAATTGGTTTCAAAATCAACAAAATGATTATGCTGTTTTAAAGATCTTGCTGCAAAAAGCCCCTAAAAATGTACAGGTGCTTTCTGTAGACGCTTCCTTATATCAAAATGCAGGAGCCACTACCGTCCAACAAATAGCCTATGCGTTGGCACATGCCAATGAATATTTGAATTACTTTCATAAAAAAAACACGATTCAAAGCCTAAGTGAAGAAGCGCTAAAATCAATACAATTCCACTTTTCGGTTGGCGGCAATTACTTTTTTGAAATTGCCAAATTGAGGGCGTTTAGGGTATTGTGGAAACTTTTATGTGACGACTATACCTTAAAAATTGAACCGTACATTTTTGTACAGCCCAGCTTGCGCAATAAAACATTATATGATTATAATGTAAATATGTTACGTACTACTACCGAATGTATGAGTGCCCTTTTAGGAGGGGCAGATACTATTTCAAATGTAGCCTATGACAGCATTTATCATAAAAAGAATGAATTTGGCGAACGCATTGCGAGAAATCAGCTACTCATATTACAAGAAGAAAGCTATTTTAAAGATGCCGCACAAATGGCGGAGGGTTCTTACTACATTGAAGCATTGACTAAAGAAATTGCCAAAAAAGCCTTGCAGATTTTTAAAGATATTGAAAAATCAGGAGGCTTCTTAAAGCAATTGTTTGCCGGAACCATACAGCGGAAAATAAAAGAAAGTGCCCAAAAAGAACAAGCTAGGTTCGACAATGGCGAAGAAATACTGCTGGGAACCAATAAGTATATCAACCCTAAGGATATGATAAAAGATATAATAGAACGCTATCCTTTTGTAAAAACCAACACTCGAAAAACTGCGATACAACCGGTCATACCAAAACGTTTGGCCGAAAAAATAGAACAAGAGCGTTTAGAAAAAGAATAATTAAAATTGAATGAAAAAAAGTATATTCATACTATCATTTGTAGCATTGCTATCTTGCAATACCCCTAAAAAAGGTTTTGACGAAAAAAATTTAGTAAAGCCCGTTGACTTAGGCGAATACCATAAATTAAGTAGCGACGATATTAAAATATTCTTGCCACAAGGCTTTAAAGTGCTGACAGATAAAGAAATAAAAGAATTTCATCAACAAATTAAAGACGAAAAAACACGCTATTATTTTGAAAAAGGCTATGAAACCCAGCGCAATGTAAAAGGTAATTTTTATGATTTTTACAATGAAGAATATGCCGCTGAAGTTACAATTCATACGCTTCCTTATATGCCATTTAGTAAAAGCAACGCAGGGCAGTTGCTTTATTATTTGCGTAAAAGTTTTGAAGAGTATCAAAAAGTAACAGGTATTTATCACAATAAGATGAAAGCCGTCTATTCAGGTGATAAATCTTTGCAGTATTTCAAAGCAATGTATAGGCTGACACGGTATAATAGTTATGATGAAGAAGGCGAAAAAGAAAATTTTGAAGTATTTAAAACGGTTTACTTAATCACTTCAAAAAGAAAAACATTTATGGTTACCATAATGACCCCTTTTGAAATCGATTTCGACCCGTTTATCAGAAAGTTTAAACTTTGATTAGACTAAATGCCAAGAAAAAACATCCAACATATAATTTTGCCAACAGCCAATAGCCAATCGCCAAGAGCCAACAGCTATCCTCACGAAAATTTTGTAGCCGGAATACCACCCTATTTGCGGGGGCCGTATGCAACCATGTATGTGCGTCGCCCTTGGACCATTAGACAATATGCCGGATTTTCAACCGCAGAAGAAAGCAATGCCTTTTACAGGAGGAATTTGGCAGCAGGGCAAAAAGGCTTATCGGTAGCCTTTGATTTGGCAACACACCGAGGGTATGATTCAGACCACGAACGCGTACAAGGCGATGTAGGGAAAGCCGGAGTAGCCGTTGATTCGGTAGAAGATATGAAAATACTTTTCGACCAAATTCCGCTCGATAAAATGTCGGTTTCCATGACCATGAACGGTGCCGTATTGCCTATTTTGGCTTTTTATATCGTAGCCGCCGAAGAGCAAGGCGTATTCAATGAACAATTGTCAGGTACCATCCAAAACGATATCCTCAAAGAATTTATGGTACGCAATACCTATATCTATCCACCAACGGCATCCATGAAAATAGTGGCAGATATTTTTAAATATACCAGTAAAAACATGCCAAAGTTCAATTCCATTTCCATATCCGGATATCACATGCAAGAAGCCGGTGCTACGCCCGAAATAGAATTGGCCTATACCTTGGCAGATGGATTGGAATACCTCAGAACCGGTATTAAAGCCGGAATGGATATCGATAGTTTCGCCCCGCGCCTGTCATTCTTTTGGGCCATCGGCATGCAACATTTTCAGGAAATTGCAAAATTAAGAGCCGGTAGAATGCTTTGGGCAAAAATCGTAAAACAATTCAATCCTAAAAACCTAAAATCGTTGGCGCTGCGTACCCATTGCCAAACTAGTGGTTGGAGTTTAACCGCCCAAGACCCGTTTAATAATGTAGCACGCACTACTATAGAAGCCATGGCCGCAGCATTGGGTGGCACTCAAAGTTTACATACCAATGCCTTAGATGAAGCCATAGCCTTACCTACCGATTTTTCGGCGCGTATTGCTCGTAATACGCAAATTTATATCCAAGAAGAGACTAATATTACCAAAACGGTCGACCCGTGGGCGGGTTCCTATCACTTAGAACAATTAACCCTTGATATTGCCAAAAATGCATGGCAATTAATTCAAGAAGTAGAAACCCTTGGCGGGATGACCAAAGCCATAGAACAAGGAATTCCGAAATTGCGTATCGAAGAAGCGGCAGCCATCAAACAAGCTAGGATTGATAGCGGCCAAGACAGTATTATAGGCGTAAACAAATACGCGTTAAAAGAAGAAGCCCCGCTTTCTATTTTAGAAGTTGACAATGAAGCCGTTCGCAACGCGCAATTACAACGCTTGCAACAACTAAAGAAAACAAGAAATAGCGATACTGTAAAAGCAGCTTTACAGAATTTAAGTGCCTGTGCTAAGTCAGGTGATGAAAATTTATTAGATTTGGCAGTACGAGCAGCTCGGGAAAGAGCTACCCTAGGAGAAATTTCAAAGGCTTTGGAAGCTGTTTTCGGAAGGTACAAAGCCAGTATAAATTCTATTACCGGAGTGTATAGTAGAGAAATAAAAGAAGATAAAACCTTTAAAAAGGCTACTGAATTGGCAAACAAATTTGCCGAAATAGAAGGCCGGCGCCCGCGTATTATGATAGCAAAAATGGGGCAAGATGGCCATGACCGAGGCGCCAAAGTAGTAGCCACCAGTTTTGCCGATTTAGGCTTTGACGTAGATATCGGCCCTTTATTTCAAACTCCGGCAGAAGCCGCCAAACAAGCCGTTGAAAACGACGTGCATATTTTGGGTATTTCTTCATTGGCAGCAGGGCATAAGACCCTAGTGCCGCAAGTTATTGAAGAACTAAAAAAATACGGTAGGGAAGATATTATGGTCATCGCCGGAGGCGTCATTCCGCCTCAAGATTACCAATTCTTATTTGATGCAGGCGTAGTGGGGGTCTTTGGTCCCGGTACAAAAATTGCCAAAGCTGCTATTGAAATATTAGAAATTTTAATTGATAGTGCTGTTACCTGAATTCACTTTTGTAGAAGAATATCATTAGGTAATACGCCATTATCCAAAAATATCATTCAATACTTTTGCCAACCGAATCCCTCCTTTTTGAAGCTGCGAGCGTACTGTTTTAAAATGGTCATAAGAATATCGATACCGTAAATTTTCGCCAACCTTTACAGAGTTATAAGCTATTTTAGAGAGTTTATGCGTATCGTGTACCCAATCAACAACAGAGCCCTGCTGAATGGCTTTAATTTGCTCTTTTGATAATGGCGTGGCATTGTTTGCCAATTCAGTATAGCTCATATTCCACTCTTCAATCATGTCAATATCCCAAACATGGTGTAAATTAGTACCCCTGCCAAACCATTGAACCTGTATGGTATTACCGCCTTTATCCTCAGCCCTGCCTATATGCATGGGTTGGTGCAGGTCGCCAATGAGGTGTACCAACATCTTTAAATAAAAAACTTTATCCTTATCAGTACTGGTTTTATCCTTAAGAATAGCAATACAAGTATCGATACCTGTCACCAAATCGCCTTTCGGATTTTTTTCCACATCCCCATAATTTTTATCTAATGGAATATTCACATAATGCCAAGAATAAAACTTGCTGTATTTTCTATCCGATTTAATTTCATCCGCATACGTAGAAATATACGCCAGACTTTCGCCTTTCAGCAATTTTTTAATTTTCTTTTTTGCACGTTTTGTCAAGTATTTTTCAGCAATTTTGCCCGTAGTCCTATGGCCGGTGGGCCCCCAAGAAGGCGCAGAAGCCAATGTAAAAGAAGTAAGTAACAAAAAGAAGAGAATCGTTGAGAATTTGGGCGTCATAGTTAAAATTTTTTTGCTAAGGTATAAAATAAGTTGGTTAAAATAGTTGGAAATGTAGAAAATAATGTTATATCTTTGTGATATCAAAATAATATCAATTTAAATCTCACCTTATGAAACAAGAACACATTATAAAAACAGTAAGCGGATACCCGATACTCGTTGGGTTTTTCGTATTAGTACTAGGAGGGTTTTATGGGATAGCAAATATAAACCCTTGGTTTACAGTTACCTTGATATTAGGCGTATTGCTATTACCGGGGTTCTTTTTGGTAAACCCCAATACTTCTAAAGTATTGCTACTTTTCGGAAAATATGTCGGTACCGTAAAAGAAAACGGTTTCTTTTGGGCAAATCCGTTTTATAAAAAGAGAAATATTTCATTACGTGCCAGTAACTTTGACAGCGAACGAGTGAAAGTAAATGATAAATTAGGAAACCCGATTATGATAAGCACCATTTTAGTATGGCGTGTAGAAAATACCTACAAAGCAGCCTTTGACGTTGACAATTATGAAAATTTTGTGAGGGTACAATCAGATGCCGCCGTACGAAAATTAGCCAGTTTATATCCCTATGATAATTTTGAAGACGATGGCAAAGAAGAAGAAATTACCTTACGCGCCAGTGTCAATGAAGTAAGTGAAGCCTTAGAAAAAGAATTGGCAGACCGTTTGTCTATGGCCGGTATAGAAGTATTAGAAGCGAGGATTGGATATTTGGCCTATGCACAAGAAATAGCAAATGCTATGTTAAAACGGCAACAAGCAACCGCCATTATTGCCGCCCGCCATAAAATTGTAGAAGGGGCTGTGAGTATGGTAGAGATGGCCTTAGACGAATTGAGTAAAAAAGAAATAGTTGACCTCGACGAAGAACGCAAAGCAACGATGGTGAGTAATTTGATGATTATTTTATGCTCTGATAAAGATGCAACCCCCGTTTTAAACACAGGAACATTAACATAATTTTGAAATGTTAAAACCATTCAATTGTGAATCTTTATGGAAGTGATTACTAATTTCTTATAAAAATGAAAGAGTATAAAATTATCAAGCAAAAATTTAAGTGGAGGGCGTCTCAAAAAATATTTGAAGACGATATTAACAACTATGCAAAACAAGGTTGGCGCGTAGTAAATATATATGTAGTTAATAATCAAACAAATGCTTTGATTGAACGCGACAAAAACAGGTAACCTAAAAATGCTAAAAAGCAAATAGCTTAAGGCAGCAGTTCTTAATAACTGCATTTTAACACAAATTATAGTTTAATTGATAATGGCAAAGAAAAAAGCATTTGCATTGCGTATTAATGAAGACATCCTCAAGGCTATAGAAAAGTGGGCGGCAGATGAGTTTCGCAGTACTAACGGGCAAATAGAATGGATGCTTCATCAAAGCCTAAAACAAGTAAAAAGACAGCCAAAAAATAAAGGCAACGATTGAGAAAATTAAGAAAATTTTCACATTTAATTATTCTATATTTGATGCTTGCCAATTTGTAGAATGAATAAAAATAGTTTTCTCCTTTATCTGAGCATAATTATCTTTTCAATAAAGTTATTTGCACAGAAAAAACAATTTACCGTTAAATATATCAATACACCCATTACCATCGATGCCGTATTGGATGAACCCGTTTGGAAGACTGCCGAAAGCGCCAAAGATTTTTGGCAATATTTTCCTTCAGATTCTATATTAGCGGTACAGCCTACCGATATTAAAATGCTCTATGACGATAAAAACTTATACGTTGCCATAAAAGTTACGGCAATAGGCAAAGATTATATAACCCCAACCTTACAACGTGATTACAGGGCTTTCGGAAATGATAATATCAGTCTGGTATTTGATACCTTTAATGACGGTACCAATGCCTTTTTATTTGGTATTACTCCACTGGGCGTCCGCAGGGAAGCCTTAATATCAGGAGGTGGCTCTGATGTAAGAAGCGGTTTTACTACTTCTTGGGATGTAGCATGGAAAGGCGAATCAAAAATCTACGACGGGTATTATCTGGCAGAAATGGCAATTCCGTTGACCTCTTTTAAATTCAAAGAAGGCGAAACCAAATGGCGGTTTAATAGCTACCGATTTGACATGCAGTCTAATGAACGCTCTACTTGGATACAGATTCCCCAAAATCAATTCATATTCAATTTAGCATTTATGGGAGATATGATTTTTGAAAAACCCTTAGGAAAATCAAGAACACCTTTGGCAATCATTCCCTATACAAATATATTGAGCCAAAAAGATTTTACAGAAAATAAAAGTACCAATAAGATAAAATTTGGCGGCGATGCCAAAATTGCTATCGGTAACGGAATGAATTTAGATGTAACCCTAAATCCCGATTTTTCAAATGTAGAAGTAGACAATATTGTTACAAACCTTACACGGTTTGAAATTTCATTGCCCGAAAGACGTCAATTTTTTATCGATAACAATGACCTGTTTGGCGGTTTTGGGAATAACCGAACAGCCAATCCGTTTTTTTCACGGCGCATAGGTATTGCTAGAGATTTAAATGGCAATAGCATTCAAAATGAAATTATTGGAGGCTTACGGTTAAGTGGGAAATTAGGTGGTGATTGGCGATTGGGGTTTTTGAGTTTACAAACCGAAGAAGATATTGAAAACGAAATACCCAGTAATAATAATACCGTCATTGCCGTTCAAAAAAAAGTATTCAATAGGTCTAATATTAGTTTTTTATTTATCAATAGAGAAACATTTAAGACGTATGATTTTTTAACTCCCGAAGACCGGTATAATAGGGTAGTGGGACTCGATTATAATTTGGCTTCCGCAGATAATAAATGGGTAGGAAAATTTTATGCACATAAATCTTTTGCCTACAATTCTGGGAATGATGATACCTCTTCAGGAATTAATTTAGAATATAATTCTAGAAATTATGGCGCCGGGCTGCGAGGCGATTATATCGGAGAAGATTTTAGGTCAGATTTAGGATTTATCAGAAGAAAAGACATTGTATCATTGAACCCCTTTGTAGAAAAAAATATTTGGCCGAGTAACGGAAAGATAAATAAACACACCATACGATTTGCTTCAAATTTTATTTGGAGACCCTCACTAGACTTTTTAAATTCAGACTATACACTCTTTGCCGGCTGGGAATCAGAATTTAAAAACTTAATCCGTTTATCGGCCAACATCGTTAAAAGAAATACATATTTAACCGGTGATTTTGACCCTACCCGCACAGAAGGAGCCATCCCGTTACCGGCGGGTATTGGTTATCAGTATACCGCGTTCGGACTCAACTTTCAATCCGATAGAAGAAAAAAGGTTTCATTTAATATACGATCGTCAGCCGGAGAATTTTTTAACGGACAACGATATGCAATAGCCGGAAGGGTCAATGTAAGGCTCCAACCAAAATTTCTGGCATCCATAGACATAAATTATGATAGGATTAATTTGCCAAAACCCTATGCCAGTACAGATATATGGTTGATAAGCCCAAGAATAAATGTTACCTTTAGTAAAAAAGTATTTTGGTCTACCCTCATTCAATACAGCAATCAAGAAGATAACTTAGGTTTTAATTCGCGGTTGCAATGGCGTTTCGCTCCCTTATCTGATTTATTTATCGTCTATAATGACAATTATTTTGTCAATAGTTTTCAACCTAGAAATAGGTCTATCAATTTAAAATTTACCTATTGGTTAAATATATAAACCACCTAAGTACATGACAAAAAATGAAATATATCAGTATTATTTTGATTTTCAGAGTTTAACAAGACATTCGCTACAAAGGTTAGCCCATATTTAAAAATACTTTTAGCCTTTCTACCATGCTTTTTAATT